>Ga0209536_100002627_pt1 | contig 29277 bp, 30 predicted proteins | sample DeeMarSeWOR28_12_FD_187461 | JGI IMG/M metagenome (GOLD analysis project Ga0209536, IMG submission 187461) | Marine sediment microbial communities from White Oak River estuary, North Carolina - WOR-2-8_12 (SPAdes) (version 2) | ecosystem: Environmental > Aquatic > Marine > Intertidal zone >...
GACTCATCACAACAAGGCGCTGATGACGAGTTACAACTTCAATATCACTTACCCGATTTGCGACCGGCTATTCGGTACGCTGTACGAGGGGAAACGACCATGAGAGCCGTCGTGTATCGTGCGTTTTCGATGCCGCCCGAAATTGAACAGGTTGCCGATCCCGTGGCGCCCGACGGCGGTGTCGTACTCAAAGTCATGGCGAGCGGGGTCTGTCTCAGCGACTGGCACGGCTGGCAGGGACACGATCCGGATATCGTGCTGCCGCATGTTCCCGGGCACGAACTGGCGGGCGTCGTCGAGGCGGTCGGCAAGGGCGTCAGCAAATGGCATCCCGGCGACCGGGTTACGTTGCCGTTCGTCTGCGGATGTGGTCGCTGCCCCCAATGTGAATCGGGCAACCAGCAGGTCTGCGACCAGCAGTTCCAGCCGGGCTTTACTCACTGGGGTTCGTTTGCAGAATTCGTAGCGATCCATTACGCGGACGAGAACCTCGTGCGGCTGCCGGAGGAAATGGACTTCGCGACGGCGGCCAGCCTCGGCTGCCGCTTCGCGACGTCATTCCGGGCGATCGTGGACCAGGGCAGGGTGGCAGAAGGGGAGTGGGTGGCCGTGCATGGCTGCGGCGGCGTCGGACTCTCGGCAATCATGATCGCGCGCGCACTCGGCGCGCGCGTGCTCGCCGTGGACATTGCCGACGACAAGCTCGAATTCGCGAAACAGATGGGCGCGTCCGTCACATTGAATGCGGATACTACGACCGATGCAGCAGGCGCGGTTCGCGACCTGACTGGCGGCGGCGCGCACGTGTCGCTGGACGCGATCGGGAACGCCCGCGTCTGCTTCGATTCGATCGACAGCCTGCGCAAGCGCGGCCGGCACGTTCAGATCGGCCTGGTAACGGGAGACCAGCAGACGCCCCGCATCCCGATGCACAAGGTGATCGCCAACGAACTCGAGATTCGCGGCAGCCACGGCATGCAGGCGTGGCGTTACGACGAGATGCTGGCGATGATCGCGGCCGGTAAGCTCGCGCCGCAGAAGCTCATCGGGCGAACGATCGATCTCGAGGAATCGATCGCCACCCTGACCTCGATGGGCGACTTCGACACGACCGGCGTGACGATCATCACCCGGTTCTGAAGCACTACCAGGGCATCTGGCTGCCGTTGTAGGACCAGAACGTGCCGTTGTCGGCGGGCGTCAGCCTGTCGAGCACGGCTTTCATGCCGGCAATGGACTCGGCGGGCGTCAGGGTCGCGTTCGGCCCGCCCATGTCGGTCTGCACCCAGCCCGGTGTCAGCACGACGCATATGAAGCCTTCGGATCCGAGTTCCGCGGCGAGGGTCTTCGTGAACATGTTGAGCGCTGCCTTGCTCTCGCGATAGCCGTAGAAATTGCCGCGCTCGTTTTCCGCGATGCTGCCCAGGTTGCTGCTGAGGCCCGCGATCATCTTGAGCTTGCCCTCGCGCAGGTTGGGCAACAGTGCACGGGTAACGCGGACGGGTCCGATCGTATTGACCGCGAGCGTGCGGCTGTAATCGTCGAAGTCGATCTCGTCGATCTTGCCGACACGCGGGAAGATTCCGGCGTTATTGATCAGCAGGTCGATGGGCCGGCCCGCGAGCTCCGCGGCCATCCGGTCGACACTCGCCTGGTCCGCGACATCCAGCTGTACGACGCGTACGTCGAGCGCCGCGAGCTCCTGTGCCGTGTCGGGATTGCGGGCAGTGCCGATGACCTGCCACCCGGCTTCCTTGTATTGCCGCGCAAACTCGAGGCCGAGTCCGCGGTTGGCACCCGTGATCAGAACGGTGTGCGGCTCCGTCGCTGTCGAATCGCCCGCACGTGCCTCTGATTGCAGGCCTAGACTTACGGCAATTGCCGCGACCAGGGTTAGCACCCGATGAGCATAGGTCATTGATTTGAATTGCATTGATCGTCTGTCCTTGTTGTCAGGAGGCCGCAGTTTACCGTCGGGCAGGCCAGAAAATCGAGGATCGTGGAACTTTCTCTGCGTCACACGCGTGTATGTGACGAGTTTCAAACTTATCGCTTGGGAGACACATTATGTTCAGCAACAGGATCGTTGCATCGTCTGGTATTGCCTTGCTGCTGTCGGCGTTCGCCGGCTGCGGAGGCTCGGGCAGCTCGGACGCGCCCGCAACGCCAAATACGCCGTCGGCAACCGCGAAGACCACGGTCGGCCAGATTACGGGCTTCGGCAGCATTTACGTCAACGGCATCGAGTTCGACACGGATGGCGCCAGTTACGAGGTCGACGACGCGATTGCTTCGGACGACGATGCGCTCGCCGTCGGCATGGTCGTCAAGGTCGAGGGCTCGGTGAACGCCGACGGCCGCACGGGAACGGCACTGAAAGTCGAGTACGATGACGACATCGAGGGCGTAGTCGAGCGACTCGGGCCCGGCACGGATTCGAACACCAGGACCTTCGTCGTCATGAGCGTGACGGTGATTGCCGACTTCAACAAGACGAACTTCAAGAGCGACGACCCGAACTTCAGTTTCGAAACGATCGCTGAAGGTGACGTCGTGGAGGTCAGTGGTGACTACGGGACCGACGGCAGCCTCTATGCAACCTTCATCGAAGAGCAGGATGCCGACGATAACGAGTACGAAGCGAAAGGCACGGTTTCGCAATTGAACGAAAACGGTGGCTTCAATCTCACCCTGCCAGGCGACGGCATTCTCGTGGTGGTGTTGGCGGCTGGCGCGGAGATACCGTCCATTCCTATCGAAATCGGTCAGTTCGTCGAGGTGGAAGGAACGATCAACGATCTCGCCGCCGATCCGAAGACGCTGATCGCGTCCAAGGTCGAACTCGAGGACGACGACAGGCTCGATGACGACGACAACGAGGTCGAGGTCAAGGGCATGCTGAATTACAACATGGATACGGATACCTGGTCTGTTCAAAATATCGCGCTTAGCTTCGGCGACGAAACGGAATACAAGCCGGCAGCACTCAAAGACCTGATCGACGACCAGTCCGCTGACCGCATGACGGTCGAAGTCGAAGGCGACAAAGTGGGCAACGTCCTGCAGGTCGAGAAGATCGAACTCGAGGAAGACGAGCTCGAATTCAAGGCTGATGTCGACGCCAAGGTAGACGATACGCTGACCCTGTCATTCGGCACAGCCGACGGTACCGTTGCCGTGATCGTTGACGGCGACACCATGTTCCGCGACGACGACGCTGTCGAGCCTTTCAACTACGGCTCGATCAACGAAGGTGACAAAGTCGAGATCGAGGCGCGCTGGGGCGATGGCGGTGCGATCTACGCGTCGAACCTGCACCTGGAAGACGGTTCGGACTACGAAATCAAGGGCCCGGTCGATGCAATCGACGCCATATCGCTGACCGTCCTCGATGTGAAGTTCTTCTGGGATGCCGACACGGACTTCGAGAATGGCATGCCGGTCGCCGGCAACTATGTCGAAGTCGAAGACGACGAAGGCGACGGCATCGCAAACAAGGTAGAAATCGAAGATTAGTCCCCCGACTACACGATTTCTTACCCGCTTCAGACCGGCCCCAGGGCCGGTCTTTTTTTGCCTGCAACACTCCCGAAAGAGCGTTGCTACCGGTATTTCTACTTATTCCTAAACAGGACTCTAATTTAGATAATCCTAATATAGGAAGTTCGAATTCAAGCCTGACGGATCTCTACAGGTACATAACTATGAAGTTTGGAACTCGCTGGCCGCCCGTACCTGCGGGCATTCTCATTGGTCTCAGCATGCTGCTGGCATTCGTTGTCGCCGGGCGCGGCATCGGCGCGAGCGGCGCAATGACCCGCTTCGTCGCGTGGGTGCAGCACGGGCTGTTCCCGGCAGCCACGGAGCAAAGCGCCTATTTCGGCAAGTACTTTGCCGACGGGGCGCATCCGCTCTACGACTACGTCGTATTTCTCGTCGTGGGCCTGCTTATCGGCAGTTTCGTCGCCGCATGGCTGAGCGGTGAGCTTCGCGTCGAGGTGTTGCGCGGCCCACGCAGCTCCATCGCCTATCGTCTCGCACTCGGCCTCACCGGCGGCGTGCTCGCCGGTTTTGCGGCGCGTCTCGCGCGCGGCTGCACGAGCGGGCAGGCGCTGGTTGGCGGCGCCGAGCTGTCTCTCGGCGCATGGGTTTTCATGATGTGCATATTTGCCGGCGGCTGGATGGCGGCCTGGTTCGTGAGAAAACAATGGATATGATTGCTCCCCTGGCGAAGACGGGCGCCATCTCGCCCGAGATGAACTTGTGGCTGGCGATACCGATCGGTGTTGTATTCGGTTACGCGCTGTTCCACGCAGGCTTCACGGATGGCCGGCGGATCGCCTGGGCATTCTATTTCAAGGACGTCGGCGTGCCCGTGGTCATGTTCTCGGCGATTGTCACCGGCATGCTCGGCCTCTGGGGCCTCAGCCTGGTTGGCTTCCTCGATATTTCAGAGGTCTACCTGCTGCCGACATTCCTGTTACCCATGGCGATTGGCGGCATCCTGTTCGGACTGGGCATGGTGATCGGAGGCTATTGCCCCGGCACGGCGGTCGCCTCGATCGCGACCGGCAAGATCGACGCTCTTGTGTTCGTCGCCGGCTTCCTGGGCGGAAGCCTGATATTCGGCGACCTGTTTCCGGTCTGGGGTGACTTCTACAACAGTGATTACATGGGCGTCGTTCGGCTCGACCAGGCGCTGGGAGTGGGGTTGGGTACGGCAGTACTCGCGATCATTGTCATCGCCGTTGCCGGCTCACTGGGAATGCGCTGGGTACAGCAGCGATTCTGGCCGACGACTGAAACAGACCCGCAGCAAGGCTCGATCCACAAGCTGCAGGGCAGCCTGATTGCAGTCGCGATCGTTGTCGGCTTCGTGTTCGCCTTCTTCCCGACAGAGTCTTTCATCGACGATAACCCCGAACCGGCGTATTACATCATCCCCAAGATTGCGAGTGCCCAGTGAAAAGACGTGAATTCATCAAGCTCTCCTCGTTGCTCGGCGCAGGTGCCGCCGCTTCTCCTGCATTGATGCTCGGCGGTTGTGCTGCAAGGCCGCTGCCCGGCGCGGGCTCGGTAAGCACGACCCCGACGATCTGTGACATGTGTTTCTGGAAGTGCGCCGGCAACGTATACAAGGAAGACGGCGAACTCTGGAAAATCACCGGCAACCCCGACGACCTGCACAGCGGCGGTCGCCTGTGCACACGCGGCACCGGCGGGCCGGGCGCTTACCTCGATCCGGACCGATTGAAACAGCCGCTGATGCGCGTGACGATCGACGGCAAGCAGACCTTCCGCGAAGCCTCCTGGGACGTGGCGCTCGATTTCATTGCCGACAAGATGAAGTCGATCGCGGCGACAGCCGGTCCGGAGCGGATGCTCATGCTGAACCACGGCGCGGGCAGCAGCCACTTCCGCCATCTGCTGCGAGCCTATGGCTCGAACAGCCATGCCGAGCCCGCCTTTGCGCAGTGCCGTGGACCCCGCGACGTCGGTTTTCGCCTGACCTTCGGTGAATCCGCCAGTTCGCCCGAGCGTACCGACATGGCCAACTCGCAGTGCATAGTCCTGATCGGGTCGCACATCGGCGAGAACCTGCACAACGGACAGGTGCAGACGCTGGCCGAAGCACTTAACAGAGGCGTTACGCTGATCACCGTCGATCCGCGCTTCAGCGTACCGGCGAGCAAGTCGAAGTACTGGTTGCCCATCAAGCCGGGCACGGACATGGCCTTGCTGCTCGCCTGGATGAACGTCTTGATTACGGAAGAGCTCTACGACAAGGACTACGTCGAGCGCTACACGGTCGGTTTCGATCAGCTGGCCCGGCACGTACGCGACTACACGCCCGAATGGGTGTACCTGGAGACCGGCATCAAGCCGGACGTAATCCGGCAGACGGCGCGCGAGATGGCGAAGGCGGCGCCGGCAACCGTAGTGCATCCCGGCCGGCACGCGGTCTGGTATGGCGATGACACGCAGCGCAGCCGCGCGATCGCGATGCTCAACGCCCTGCTGGGATCCTGGAACCGCGAGGGCGGCTTCTATATTCCGGAAAAGGTCAAGCTGCCGAACTATCCGTTGCCGGACTATCCGAAGCCGAAGGCGAAGACGGCGGATGCGTATCCCGGCAAGTGGCCGTTTGCCGGCCAGGGCGTGACGAACGGCGTGATCGAGGCATCGATCGGCGACGACGCCTTCTTCAAGGGCTGGCTGGTCTACGGCACCAATCTGCCGCAGACGGTCCCGGGCATGACGGAGAAGCTCGAGCAGGCAGCAAACTCGCTGGAGCTCGTAGCCGTGGTGGAAACCATGCCGTCCGAGATGACGGGCTATGCCGACGTCATTCTCCCCGAATGCACGTACCTCGAGCGTTACGATGAGCTGCGCAATTCGGGCGAAAGGCATCCGTCGCTCGCGCTGCGCATGCCGGCCTTCGAGCCGAAGTACGACAGCAAGCCGGGCTGGTGGATTGCCAGGGAGCTGGGCAAGCGCCTCGGGCTGGACGAGTATTTTCCTTGGAACGACTTCTCCGAGAAACTCGACTGGCAGCTCAAACAGGTCGGCAGCTCGCTCGCGGAGATGCAACAAATTGGCGTCAAGAATTTCCCGCGCAAGACGCCACTTTACTTCCGCGACGGCGAACGCGTGCGCTTCCGCACGCCCAGCCGCAAGATCGAACTTTACTCGAAGCAGCTGGCCGACAAAGGATTCGACCCGATGCCGGTCTACACGCCTCCCGACCCCGTGCCGGAAGGTTTTTACCGGCTGAATTACGGGCGTATGCCGGCACACACCTTCGGCAAGACCGTGAACAATCCGTTGCTGTTCCAGCTCTCTCCGGAAAACCAGGTCTGGGTGAACCCGCTGGTTGCGAACGAGTGGTCGCTGAAGAATGGCGACTACGTTCGCCTCGGCGGCACCAACGGTGTGGTCAGCAACAAGGTCAGGGTACGTGTTACGGAACGCATCGGACCGGACTCGGTGTTCATGGCGCACGGATTCGGCCACAAGTCCAGGCGACTGCGGCTGGCGGCCGGTGTCGGCGCTGACGACTCGGAGCTGATGGGCAACATCAAGGTCGACCCGATCATGGGCGGCACCGGGTTGCGCGCGAGTTTCGTGACCTTCGTCAAAGACCGCGCCTGAGGAGATCACTGATGACACGATTTGCCATGGTGATCGACACGAAGACCTGCATCGGCTGCGGCGACTGCGTCGTTGCCTGCAAGACAGAGAATAGGGTTCCGGACGGCCTGAACAGGGACTGGATCGTCGAGGCGACCCAGGGGAAATATCCGCAGCTGACGACGGAATTCCGCTCGGAGCGCTGCAACCATTGCTCCAACGCGACCTGCGTGACCCTGTGCCCGACGGGCGCAAGCCACCACTGGAAAGGCACGAACATTGTGCTCGTCGACCCCGACATGTGCACCGGGTGCAAGGCATGTATTGCTGCCTGTCCGTACGATGCGCGCCTTGTCATGCACCCGGATGGCTACGTCGACAAGTGCACGTTCTGCCACCACCGCGTCGAGGAGGGCCTCGACCCTGCGTGCGTATCGAGCTGCCCGACACGCTGCATGCACTTCGGTTCACTCGACGATACGGGCAGTGAAGTCAGCCGCCTGTTGAAGACGCGTCAGTACAAAGTCTTGAAGCCGGAAACCGGCAACGAGCCGAACGTTTATTACCTGGTCTGAGGGCCGCGGAAGATGAAGGAAGAACTGTTTGTCACCGCGCGCGGTAACGCGCTCATCGACCCGAGCCTGCATATCTGGACCTGGGAAGTCGCGATGTACCTGTTTCTCGGCGGTCTCACCGCCGGCATCATGGTCTTCGCGGCGTACATCGCGATAGCGAGAAAGGACGAGGAGGCACCGTTCGCGGCGACGCGGCTCGCCTTGCTCGCGCCGATCGCATTGTCGCTCGGTATGACGACCCTGTTCCTCGATCTCGAACACAAGCTGTTCGTGTTTCGTTTTTACACGGCGTTCAAGGTGTTGTCGCCGATGTCCTGGGGCGCATGGATCCTGATCGTCATTTACCCGGTCTCCATCCTGCAGATCCTCTCCACCCTGCGTGCCGGCTATCCGCAGGTTTCGCCGTATGTCGATCGTTTTTCGATAGGCAAGCAGCTGCTCGACTGGTGCGAGGCGTATCGCCGACAGATAGCGATGGTGGCCATACCGTTCGGCATCGCACTGGGCATCTACACCGGTATCCTGTTAAGCGCGTTCAGCGCCCGGCCGTTCTGGAACTCCGGTGTGCTGGGACCGCTGTTCCTGGTGTCCGGTTTATCGACCGCAGCGGCGCTCGTGGCGCTGGTCGCAAGAAAACACAGCGAAAAAGTTCTGTTTACCCGGATCGACCTGGTCCTGATAGCGGCCGAGCTGGCGCTCGTGGCGCTCTTTATCGTCAATCTCGCGAGCGGTACCGAGCAGCAGCTCATTGCGCTGGACAGCATCATGAGCGGTCCGTATACGCTGGTATTCTGGGTACTGTTCGTCGGGGTCGGGCTACTGGTGCCGCTGGTACTCGAGCTGCTGGAGATTCGCGGCTTCGCGCGTCGTGTCGCCATCGTCGCGCCGGTGCTCGTGCTACTGGGGGGGTACGTGCTGCGCCAGGTCATGATCGACATCGGCCAGGAAAGTAGCTGGACCCGGTACGACACCCAGTATAATGCCGAGCTGCTGCAGCGGCTCCACGACTGACCAGCCGGCAAATCAACCACGCACAACGGACGAGAGGCACATGGAAATACGACTGAATACGATCCTGCTCATTATGATTGCGGCGACAGTCGCTGCATGCGGACAACCGCCGGAACCCGGTACCCGGGTATCGTTCATGGATGTCGCGCAGTCTGCGGCGCGCCAGGAGGATCGTGTCAGCGTCGAGCAGCTGGCCGAATGGCTGATCGAAGAGCGTAAGGACTTCGTGCTCATCGACGTTCGTTCGCAAGAGGAATACGCGCAGGGCAAGATTCACGAAGCCCGCAACATTCCGCTGGCGGAACTCGTCACCGACGAGACCATCGCCGGCCTGCCCTCCGACAGGAAAGTCGTCGTGTACTCCAACGGTTCCGAGAACGCAGCCAAGGCATCCACGATGCTGCGGCTTGCCGGCTTCGAAGCGCATCTCGTGACCGGCGGCTACAACGCCTGGCACGAGCGCATACTCAATCCCGATATTCCGGCCGAAGAGCTGGACGGTGAGAATCCGCAGGTGTCCGCTCAGCGCGCCTACGCCTGCTATTTCGTCGGCGACCGCGGCGAAGGCGCGGCAGAACGTGGCGAGGCAAAACCGTTCGTGCCCCCGGTCTTCACCGAGGAACAGGAAGATCTTCCTGACCTGCCGCCGGCTGGTGAGGAGTCCTGCTAGCCGCCTGAAAAAGTCTCAGGCGGCGCGATACTGGGTTAAAAAAACGGCCTCAAAATGCTCGTGTACTGATGTGTACATTGCGCTTTCTCGTCCGTTTTCGCCTTGTCTCGCACACGCCTGAACCATTTTCAATTGGCAACTAATCTGGGGTGGGGGCTTTGGTGTCGATCTCGGCGCCGAGGATTCTCTTTATTTCGGCCGGGGTGAGGGGACGCTGCCCGCCAATCGGTGTACGTCCGCCCAGCGAGTTGTCTTCGTTTGTCCAGGCATCGGCCGGCAGGCCGTCCTGCAGCAATGGGCGCCGGGGTGAGAACGAGAACCCGTCGCCGCCGCTGACGACTTCGCCGTCGCCCAGTCCGAGTGCCTTGCCCGAGCGATGGCAGGACGCGCAGGATCTCGAGGCGCCGGTCGTGTGCGGGGAGAGCGGCGCAAACTGCCGCACGAATTTCGTCTCCTCCCAGTCCGGATGGGCGACCGTCATGATCATCCCCGGCACGAAGGGCTCGATCTCGTTCTCGTCATTGACACCGAGTGCCGGCAGCCCGTTGTCGGCGTGCCAGAACCGGTCAGACCAGCGTCCGGGCGTGACCGCTTTGTCGATGTGATCCCATTGTTCGCCGTCCTGATCGTATTCCATGTGGCAGCCGAAACATTGCGGCGCCCACTGGCTGTGACATGCGGCGCACGTCAGCCTCTCGTGCGATCGGTCTGAGCCATGGTACGCGGGAGACGGGTCCGGTATCTGCAGGACGCGGCCCGTGTTCTTCGTGTGCAGCCAGGCGCCGTCGTTGCGTAACTCGATGTGCCACAACGGCGTGCCATTCCTGCTCGTGGTGAGGAAGCGCGTATCGGCGTCGACGTCATAAGGCACGTGCTTCTTCATGCCCGCGAGCTCCGGTGGCCATTCCGCTAACGACACCCGTACTCCGGCATTGCCGTGGCAGTCGCTGCAGGCGATGTCCACGGCTTCACGTTGGTGTCCGGCGTCGCCGGCGTCCGCCATCAGCCCCACACTGGTGTGGCAATCGATACAGCTCATGCCGGCGCGGTAGTGCACGTCGGCCGGCCTGCGCTCCACGGCGCGGCCGTCTGCAAGGCGCAATTCCGGGCGGTCGTCAGGGTTGTCCGGCGGCGGGACTTCCGCCAGCCCCGTGAAGCTGAGCGAGATGCGGCCGGAACGGGAGTGGCAGCCGAAGCAACGGCCGTCCTCCACGCGGGTCGACAGCGCCGGGTGCGCGTCGTCCGGGTATTCGTTGATGTGACACGCGAGGCAGCCCCCGCCCCGGTCTCGCGTCACGTCGAGCGCATGTCGACTCTTCGGTTGGCCAAGGTGGCAGCTTGCGCATTGCTTGCGCAGCATCGAGTCGGCAACGCTGTCGCCCAGCGACTGGAAGTTCGCATCCCCGTCGCCAATCGCCGGACCGTCGAGGACGGCACGCGTCTTCTGGACGATACCTTGGCCGGTCTGCATCAGGTTGCCCGCGACGCCAATTACACGGTTGCCGTGACACGCGCCGCAGGCACGATCTGCCGATGCCAGGTCACCCGGGAACGAGATCATTTCCTCGTGCGCAGCGGCTTCTGTCGATGCCTCCGCGTTGCCGGCATGACAGACGACACAGTTATCGGCTGCGAAAGCGTGGGCCGCGTTGAAACCGCCTTGCTCAGTGGCGTGGCACTGCAAGCAGCCGTTGCTGCCTGTTGATGCATCAGTCACATTCGCCTGCACGGGCGGCATGGCCGCAATGAACGGGATGAGTACGAGCAGGTAGCGACAAAGCATAGGCGGCTTACTTTAGCAGAGCACCAACGGCGCGGTTTGCGTGTGATGTCCTCGATCCCTCTGGTAAGGTTGCCGCTGCAACAAACCCGATCGGAGTGCAAAGAATGAAGAGAATCGTCCTGTCCTGCCTGGCATTACTCGTGACGTTCGCAGCTAACGCGGAGGATCAGGAGCGCCTGAGCGCCGAGTTGCTGTGGGAGCTTTCCCGTCTCGCTCCGCCCGTTGTTTCCCCGGACGGCGAGCATGTCGTGGTGGCAGTAACGACCTATCCGGAGAAGGATGACCCGGAGAAAACCTACCAGCCCGAAACGCGGCTCTGGTTGCTTTCCACCGAGCCGGGTCGCGAGCAGCGCCCCCTCACGGCTGAAGGCGGAAGCGCGAGCGATCCGGTCTTTTCGCCGGATGGATCGCAGCTGGCATTCGTCGGCAAGCGCAATGACGACGAAGCGGGGCAGATTTACGTGTTGCCGATGGACAGGCCAGGTGAAGCCGTCAAGCTGACGGACGTGCCCACCGGCGCCTCCGCACCCAGGTGGGTCGGGGAACATGTCTATTTCGTTTCGAATGTCTGGCCCGAGATGACCTTCGAGGAAATGGACGAGGAGATCAAGGCGGAGAAGGACAGCAAGCTCTCTGCGAAAGTCTGGAACGAGATGCCGTATTCCTTCTGGGATCACTGGCTCGACGAGGAGCGGCAGAACCACCTGTTCCGTATTCCGGCGGCGGGCGGTGAGGTCGAAGCACTGACGCTGGGCACGGGCCTGCAGTTGCGGCGAAGGAATGTCGATACCGGCGACTACGACGTCTCGCCGGACGGCGGACTGATTGCGTTCGTCGCCAACAGCCGCACGGAAGGCGTGTACCCGGACCCCGACGTGTTTCTCATGAAGACCGGTACGGCGGACCCGGAAAACATCACGGAACAAAACGAGGCGGCCGACGGCACCCCCTTGTTTTCGCCCGACGGACGTTCGCTGGCCTATACGCGCCAGGCCATTGCAGGTTTCTACGGCGACCAGGCAAAGCTGATGGTTCGCGACCTTCGGTCGGGCAAGACAGCGATGTTGCACGAGGATTGGGATCGGTCGGCTTCCGGGCTCGTATGGGCCCCCGACTCGAAAGGCTTTTACGGCGCGATCGACGATGCCGGCACGCGCCGCGTTTACTACCTGCCGGTCAAAGGTGCGCCGAAACCCGTCACCGGGTCCACCGGTTACGACGGATTGAGCATTGCCGATGACGGAACGCTCGTAGCTCGCAACCAGAGTGCCGTGTACCCGCCGCGGGTAGTGCTCGTCCCGAAGAAGGGCGATGCCGTACGCCTCGACCGGTTCAACGACGAGATTCTCGCCGATGTGGACGTGGGCACCCACGAATCGGTTACTTATACCGGGGCGGATGGTGACGAGATCCAGATGTGGGTGCATTACCCGCCCGGGTTCGATTCGCGCAAGCAGTACCCGCTGCTGCTCGCGATTCACGGCGGGCCGCATGGCGCCGCATCTGACAGCTTTCACTTCCGGTGGAACTCCCAGACCTTTGCGTCCTGGGGCTACGTCACCGCCTGGCCGAACTTCCACGGTTCTTCCGGGTTCGGGCAGGATTTCACCGACTCCATCAACCCGGACTGGATGACCAAACCCTACGCAGACGTTATCGCCGCGGCCGAGTGGCTTGCCGAAAAGCCGTGGATCGACTCGGAGCGCATGGTTGCCGGCGGTGGCAGCTACGGTGGTTACCTGTCTTCGGTGCTGCTCGGCAAGGAACACCCGTTCAAGGCGCTCGTGATTCACGCAGCCGTCTACGACATGTATGCGCAGACGTCGGCAGACTTCGCGGTTCACGACCAGCGCTTCGGACCGTACTGGGAGAAACCCGAAATCTACGCGGCGATTTCGCCGCACTATATGGCAGCGAACTTCGATACGCCCAGCCTCGTTATCCACGGACAAAATGACCTTCGCGTACCGGTGGGCCAGGCTTTTTCGCTGTTCCGCGCGTTACAGCGCAACGGAGTCGAGTCACGGCTCGTGTACTACCCGGACGAGAACCACTGGATCCTGACGCGGGAGAACTCGGTGCACTGGTACGGAGAGTTCAGGGACTGGATCAAGCGCTTCGCGGAGCCAGGGCCTCGCCAGTAATTTCAATGACTTGCGATTATTTTTCGATTTTCGGGACCTGATTGGCTCACTCATGCGTCTTTGCCGGTAACTGCGCTGCGATCCATGCAGCTACAGAAATTCCGAAACGAGAAAGGGTGAGGAGTAAAGACGATGTCCGAGAAGAAGAAACTGGTAGTGGTGGTAACGAACGGGTTCAACGACGAACGCTCTTCGGTCGCCTGGAGCGTTGCGAACGGCGCGATTGGCAGCGACATGCAGGTAACGATGTTCCTGGTCAGCTCGGGTGTCGACTGGGTGAGGAAAGGCGCCGCCGACCAGGCGCGACTGAATCCGCTCGACCCGCCGCTGAAGGACATGATCCAGACCGTAATCGATAATGGTGGCAGGATCCTCGTGTGCCCGCCCTGTGCCGGCGTGCGCGGATATGACAGGGACGACCTGATCGACGGCGTAACGCTCGCCGGTTCGGTAGCGATGCTGGACGAAGTTCAGCAAGGCGCGTCCACGCTTACTTTCTGACCATGGCACTTGCCTCGAGACCGATGACAGCGAATGAAGACATCAAGACCTTCTTCAGTCGCGAGATCGAGGAAAACATGGACGCGCTATACGGCACGGCGCTGCGCCTGGCGGGGACAGGCGCAGACGCCGAGGACCTCGTCGCGGAAACGGTCTCGAAAGCGTGGTCGGCGATTGGCACCTTGCAGGACAGGCAGCGATTCCGCCCCTGGATTTTCCGCATCCTGCACAACTGCTTTATCAGCGCGTACCGCCGCGAAGCCGTTCGTCCGCGGCAATCGGCTTACGAAGAAGAAGATGATGGCGGTGTGGTAGCGTTGCTGAACGCCCAGCCGGACGACTTTCTGGTCTGGTGGGCAAATCCCGAACGGCAGTTCTTCAACAACATGCTCGGCTCGGCCATCATGGCGGCAATCGACGGTCTCCCCGATGCTTTTCGCACGACGATAATCCTCGTCAATGTCGAGGGGCTGACCTACGACGAAGCGGCGGAAGCGCTCGGTATACCTCCGGGCACGGTCCGTTCGCGCATGAAGCGCGGCAGGACCATGCTCCAAAAGGCGCTCTGGGAACAGGCGCGGGACGCGGGCATTGCGCCCCTACAGAAAACAGCAGGCATCAGGCATGAGCAATAAGACGGATACTCACGGGCACGGCGATATCGGCTGCCTCGCAGCGATCGAGGCATTCTATGCCTATCTCGATGGCGAACTTTCCGACCCCCAGGCCATCGAGGATTTCGAGCACCACATGAGTCATTGCCGAAGCTGTTTTTCGAGGGCCGAAGTCGAGAAGCTGCTCAACGAACGCATGCGCGGGAGCGCCACCAGCAAGGCGTCCGAAGACTTGCGGGATCGGGTGCGTCGCCTGATGGACGAGTTCTGACGTTTATACGGGTGGTGAAAAATAGAGTTGCGTGACCAGCGCGATGTGCGCCATGGAGTGCGCGAGAATCACGATCCACAGGTTCCGGCCGCAGAGCAGGTAGGCGAAACCCCAGATGGCACCCATTATCGCGGTGACGACGATACCCCCGACGCCCCACTGGAAGTGCACGGACCCGAATATCAGTCCCTGCGCAAGAACTGCGTATACGGCGGCACCCCTGGCGTCACCGAAGAGGCTCGTAAGGCGCCCGATCAGGAAACCGCGGTACAGGATTTCCTCGGGTACGGCGGCCACGAGCGGCAGCAGTACGGCGAACAACAACGCAGCCGCCAGGTTGCCGCGGATGACGTCATAGCGTGACATGTCCGGCTGCGGTAGTTCGAACAGCGGCGCAACCAGCAGCGGCACGACGTTCTGCGCGACAACGAAGACCACGAGGATACCGAGCGCCCAGAGGGGCACCGTTACCCAGCGACGCGGGCGCCGGAAACCGAGATCCGCGAGCCCGCCGCCGCGGCCCAGCGTGATCGCAATGGCGGCGGCGGCTCCTGCCAGGACCGCGACCACGCCCCGTGCCTCCGCGCCCCAGGGCAGGTAGTCCGCGACGGCGAGCTCGCCGAGGAATGCGAGGGCGGATATCGCCACGACGGCAGCGATATCCGCCAGGCTGGATGCGGGTGAATTCTTGCCAATAACCATGTTATTGATTAAAATAACAGCGTTATATGAATAGAGTCAATACGCGCGAGCGCATCAAGGAGGCCGCCCTGCCGCTATTTGCGAAGCAGGGCTTTGCCGGTACCTCGATCGCGGCGATAGAAACCGCGGCCGGGCTTGCGCCGCGAGCAGGCGCCTTCTACCGGCACTTCCCGGGCAAGGAGGCGCTGTTCGAGGAACTCGCGCGGGAGCACATCACCGAGACACCGGACGAATTCGATTTCGAAGGACTCGAAGCCCTGCATGACACGCGTGCCGAGCTCATCTCGCTCGCCAGGCAGTTCGAGAGGGCGTCCGAGCGGCAGAGGCCCTACCTGCGGCTCATCGAGGAAATCAGGCTCACGGACTCCGGTAGGTCGTTCGAGCGACAGGCGAACGAGGCCATGCTCGGGGCCCTGATGAACTGGGTTGCCACCAAATCCGCGGGCGCGGCGCTCGATGCGGAGCGACTCGCCGCGCTGACGCTGGACGTGTTCGGCAGCTGGCTGTTTTTCCTGGCGAAGCGGCAGCAGGGTATGCATCTTGCGGCGGTCGATCGCGATGCACTGCTCGAGGATTGGGCGCGCAGGTGGTCCGGACTGCTCGATGGCGAGAACTGACGATCCTGCGATACGATTCGCTGCCTGTACAAACCATCTCGTGATCGCTTTGGTCCCGGCCAGCGATCCGGGGGCGAGGTAACGCGTTGTTGTGTTTTGTTCGAGCGGGCAACCGCTGCAGTTCTTCGACTCGTGCGTATTTGCTCGCGGTTGTCGCGGCTTTCAGCCTGTTCCTTCCCGGTCTCGCCTCGGCGCAGTCAGACGATCTGATCGATGCGATTCGCGAGCTTGCCAAAGAGAGTTTCGACCCTGTCAAGATCGGCGCAGGCTATGCGGCGATCGTGGACTTTGCCGTCAGCCGCGATATCAGTTCGGCCTATTTCTACCCGGACGCGGGCGAGGGCATAGTCGATCCCGCGCTCAAGCACTTCCAGTTCCCGTTCCGGTTCGTCTTCGGCGACGATGAGTCTGACCCCAGGCCGTTTCTCCAGGGCCTGGTCGCTCACCAGACGGTTGAAAGCGGCTTCGACTACGCGCCGGGCGAATTCGTTTTCAGCGAATGGGAGACCTGGGGCTTATCGGTTTCCGGCGGCTACGATATACCGCTAGGGGAGCACCTTTCGTTCTTGCCGGTGTTGAGCGTCGGCTACGGTAGCCTCGAGAACAATACCCGATACTCGGGCCCGCTTTCCGAGCAGATATTGCAGCCTGCGTTGAGCGGCCTTGTCTTTGACTGGGACACGAGTGCCATTACCTACGGAGCATCGCTGGGGATCGACTACAGGCGTGAATTTGGCGGCTTCGATATCGAAGTGCTCAGCAGCGTGTCTCATCACTACATCGAAAGCATCAATGCGCCGAACGAGTTCGTCGATTTCCGCAGCCGCGTGAGCGCCTTCGACCTGGCGGTCAACTCGATTCATCCGACGCCCTGGAAGATGTTCGACAACCCGTTGTCGATCGTGGGCATATTCGGCAACACGCGGATATTCGGGCCCGAGCGAGATGCGCTGGGATTCGACAGTTTCTTCGAACTCGGGGCGGGGATTGACCTGGACGTTTCAGCGCGCGGCTGGAAACTCAAGTCCCTGCGCTTCGGCGCGAAAGCAATCTTCGGCCCGGATGTAGACGGCTGGGGACTGATTATCGGCTACGGCCTCTAGCTCGCAGCGATCGACTTGACGTTATTCCCCGGCGTCTTCAGAGACCTGCAGCAGGACAGCTTGCAGTAGCGCGAGATGGGGGAAGTGCGCGTCTATCTCGCGGTGTGCGAGCAGGGGCGAATCGTCCTCGATATCCAGCGCTACCGCCCAGTGATCCGCATCCAGGTAACCCAGCAGAGTCGAGCCGGGAATCAGGGCATCTTCTACCAACAGCTGACCGTCGTTGTGCCGGTCATACTCGAGCAATGTTTTCCAGGACCGCACGAGCGCTCTTGCAACGCGCTCGCGCGTCGTGAAGGCGGCGAGCGAGTAGTACCGGACATGTGAGGGTAGCTCATTGTCCTGCAGCCACTGGTCACGGACGTCGCGCCTGAGGCTGTGCACGACATCACCGTCACCCGCCGGGCAGTGGCCTGAGGGCAAGTGAGAAAACAGGAAATCATAGAGTCCGTCGAAGGTCTCGGCGATGGGCGAGCCGCCAATCGATCCGGCGACGCTCACGACCGCGTCTACCTTGCTCGCCTGCTCGGGGTAATCGACGAGGAACTGCAGGATGTCGCTCGCGCCTTTCGAATAGCCAATGAGTACGAGCGGCATGTCCGTTCGGACCGGCCATTCCGCCAGGTATACGGCAATCTCGCGGGCGTTATGAGCCGTGCCCGAGCGGCCTCCCACGACAACGGTATCGATACGGTAGCCCTGGTCACGGAGAGGGCCAATCGCCGAGCCGAACGGCCGGGCGTCTTCACCGAAGCATTCGCTGAAGGCGCCGGTCACAAGAAGTACCTGGAGTGGCGACGAGACGACAGCTTGTCCCGGCACGGCCGCGGGCGGCTCGTCTTCGAGGCGATGCAGCCAGAAGTCACACGATACGGGGACTCCAGCGTCCTCCGGGTGTTCTTCGAGCGACTCGCAAAAGAGGCGTCTGAATTCGCTCCTTCCGTCGACGATTCCCGACGGCGCGTGCGCCGTAAGGTGAGGCGACGGCGCCCTGTCGAGTTCCTCCGCTGTCGGAAGCGACACGCAGCTGGACAGGAGAACGCTCGCTGTCAGCGCGAATGCCGGAGCCCGGAAGATGATGCGGCCGTCAACCTGCATGAACCAATTCCGCCTGGTAAGCCCTTTCGGGCACGGGTGCGCTCGCGGGGAGCGCAGGATGAAGCGGATTCTAGCGTGTTGAGGCGTGTCGGGTCCGTATTTGCCTCAATTGCGCGACGGGTAATCCGGCGGCAAAGTGGACAGTGAATTCCTGTACGCCCATGCGGGCGAAGGAGGCACGTATGGCTGCCATTAACCTGCTGATTATCGGGGCATTAATTGCGACGCTGGTGGTTTTGACGCTCGGCCTGCGCTCGATGGCCAAGGGCGGCGCTTACGATGCGGAGCATGCCGAAAAGTTCATGTGGGAACGGATAGCACTGCAATCCCTGGTCGTCGTTCTGCTGATTGCGGCGGCTATTCTGCTAAACGTCTGACCGACCGCACCGCGGCCAGGCGGCATCGGCCTGGAGCCCGCGCCTGCTAACGAGACTGGGTTAAACTCGAGGTCTCGCAGTTCCTGACGCGCGCAATATGAATCTCAGCCAGTTCGAAGCTATCGTCCGGGAGACCATGGGCGGACTCCCGGAGTGGGTTCAGAATGCACTGGACAACATCGAGATCCTGGTTGTCGAGGAAGCCGACGATGATCTCGATCCGGACGGGGAGGGGCTTTTGGGGCTGTACCTGGGGCTGCCCCTGACGGAGCGCGGTGTCGATTACGCGGGGGAGTTGCCCGACGTCATTTACATCTTCCGCCAGCCGCACCTCGAACTTGGATTACCGCCCGACGAACTCCGTGAGGAGATCTCGCGCACGCTTATCCATGAGGTCGCCCACTATTTCGGTATCGACGACGATCATCTCGACGAGATCGGCTGGGGCTGACCCGGAGGCGCGCTGCCGAGCGGCCGGTATTCGATGAGCTGTGCCTTCGATTTGATTTCGCCGTCCTCACGATAAATGATCATGACGGGCGCATAGTCCAGCGCTTCCGAACAGTAAAGTGACCAGCCCTTGTTCTTCTTCTCCGAGGAATAACGGATCTCAGTGGTCTCGAAATCGCCGAGTTTCGTCTTGACGAGCTGGCCCGGTAATACCTCGAAATCGAAGTCGCGCCAGCGGGCCCGGTCGAATACCGAGATACCGGTCATGTCGGTGCCCGTATTCATTGCGAGCATTACGGCAACGTGCGCCGAAATTCGATTGTGCCCATTCGGGCGCATCGGCTCGTCCACCGATCTCTCCTTGTAGACACCAGTGACGCGTCCCGCGGGATCGTCAAATCGATATTCCGTGTTGCGTGTCGGCTTGGCAATGGTGTCGGTGCTCCGGTAATCGATCGGCACGAGTCTGCCATTTTCGATCCGGAGTGACGTGGTTTCCACGATGCTGCCTCGCCTGAACACCGAAACGACTCCGCGCGGTGTCAGCGACGTTTCGTAAATGTAGGCGGACTCGTCTTCCTGCCGAAGCTCGAGAGTCATTTCGCCGCGCAGAATGCCGAAGCTGACCTTGTAGGCAGCGCTGAACAGGGGTACGGGCTGCGCGCCAGCCACGCTTGCCAGGAACAATAAGGAAATCAACCCGATGCAAATTCCGGCAGACTCCCTTACGCTACGTACTTTTGGGTATTTCACGGCGTTCTTCGTCCGGGTGACAATAGAGCAGATGTACAGGATAGACTTCAACCGCGTAATTATAGCTCTGCCGCTGTTACTGATCAGTCTACCGGGCTGGGCCGGTGGCGTGGACGTTTTCGCGCTCAGGAACCAGCACCCCTTCCTGCATGTCTACGGCTTGCCCCCGCTGCAGGAGGCAAAGCTCGTCGAGCATGGTAAGACGGAGTACGGGTTCGCGTTTACGGTCGTAAACAATGCCGAGATCAAGGACACGGACACCGAATCGATCAGGCTCGATGGCGAGACCTATTTTGCCGATTTCACGCTGCGCCGCAGGGTACTCGAGCGGCTCGAGATTGGCGTCGACATACCGTTCGTCAAGCACTCGCCGGGCGTTCTCGATGAGGCAATATTCGACTGGCACGACTTCTGGGGCATGTCCAACTCGAAGCGTGGCGGGGGCGACAACGAACTCATTTATCGCTACCTGAACAACGGCTCGATTGAACGGCGGATCACGTCGTCGAGCTCCGGTATCGGTGATGTCCAGCTCTCTGCCGCCGTGCCGTTGTTCGCCGGCGATGGCGATCGATCGAGGCACGTGACCATGCGATTCAGTGTGAAATTGCCGACCGGCGATTCCGAGGATCTGCATGGTAGCGGCGCCACGGATGTGGCGCTTGGCCTGTACGCGCAGGATTCCACCACGATGCTGGGCAAAGAATTTGCCTATTCCGGATTCGCCGGCGTGCTGGCTCTGGGAGAAGGGGATGTTCTCACAGAGCTACAGAAGAGCGCCGTGCCGTATGGCGGAGTCGCCGCAACCTGGTACGCAACGGAACAGTTCCGGGTTACGGGACAGCTGCAGGCACAAAGCGCTTATATCGACAGCGACCTGGATGAACTCGGAGGCAGTTCGATTCAGCTGGCGGTGGGCGGTGTCTACAGGCTCCCGCGCCACGGTGTCTCACTACGCTTCGCGCTTGTCGAGGATGTCATCTCGGACGCGACGCCGGACTTTGCGGTGCACTTTGCCGTTCACGTTGCGGGAGGCCGATGATGCCAGAGGGATCGACGCTCGGCCGGGTGGCGATGAAATTGACGGTGTTTACGGCCCTGGTAACGGGCGTTATGTCGGGCACCGCGTGGGCAGACGAGATCGAGGTTGTGCCGCGCGACCCTGAAGACGAGTTCGAGATTTACCGCGACGGCGCGGGTCTCTGGCGCGATACCAAGTATTTCTTCGGCTACCAGTTCGGTGCGATCGCGATTCTCTATGTAATGCCGGAGAGCGTGAGCGGCTGGAGCGACGAGCAGAAGAAGGACTACAGTTTCTCTGTCTGGTGGGACAAGACGACCCACCCCGAGAACGACTCCGACGTCTTCTACATCAATTACATATTGCACCCGTACTGGGGCGCCGCGTACTTCGTTCGTGCGCGAGAGCGCGGCTACAACAACTGGGAGTCATTCGGCTACTCCACGCTGTTGTCGAGCCTTTTCGAGTTCGGTCTCGAGGCAATGGCCGAGGAGCCGTCGAAACAGGACCTGTGGGTGACCCCGGTTATCGGCTCGATGGTCGGTTTGTACTTCATGCACGTCAGGGGAAATATTCGCGCCCGCGATATCGAACGCGGCTACCGCTCCACCGGCGACAAGTGGCTCTGGGTATTGACGGACCCGCTCGGTTCGCTGAACGGCCAGTTCGACAAGTGGTTCGGCTGGGATACCGAGGTCGAGCTGCGCCCCTACCGCGCGCAGTCGAGTGCCGAAGCCCTGGGCGGACCGAGGCCCCAGGCCTCCAAAGAAAGCGACTACACTTACGGCCTGCAGCTACAGGTGCGCTGGTAAGCAGGCGAGGCCCGCCGCATTGAGCATTAAGGGGCTGCTTTCAACAGCCTGGAATCGACCTCGAACCTGGAGCCGTCCAGGGCTTCGAGGTTTACCTCCCACACTTCTTCGTCCGGTATCTGGGTCCGCTCCAGTCCCGGCAATTCCCGCTCGTCGTCGACCTGCAGCCCCCAGATACGGACGTGCCGCACTCCCGCAACGGGGATTCGGTCCGTGTCAAAGCGGGCGCGCAGCTTGTCGTCGACGTCGTCCTTAGCCCATATCGCGAAACCGCATTCCGCGATCGCTGCGACCTCGGGGGGCATGCTCCTCGTGCCTGGATCCGTCATCGATGTCACCTCCCACGGTCATCGTAGAGTTGATTCCTGGCGGTCGGTATCCGTAAAAATGCCGACTGGGGCTGAACGAATGATTGCCGGCAGCTAGTTGGCGCTCGAGCCGGCGGGCGCCAAACGTAGCAGGCGACCGCCTTTCTTGTCCTCCAGCATCCAGATTGCTCCGTCCGGCCCCTGTGCGACCGCGCGCATGCGCTTGCCCATGTCGAAACGTTCCGCCTCGCGGGCAGTGTCGCCCTCGAATTCGATTCGAACAAGAGACTTCGAAGACAGCCCGGCGGCAAAACCGTCGCCTTGCCAGTCCGGGAACAGGTCGCCGTCGTAGACCATGAAATCGCCCGGCGAGATGACCGGCGTCCAGGTGATCGCCGGAGCGGCGAATTCCGGTCGCGTGTCATGGTCCGGGATCTCCTCGCCGCTGTAGTGATCGCCGTCGGAAACGATGGGATAGCCGTAATTCTCGCCGCGCACGACCCTGTTGAGTTCGTCACCGCCCTTCGGGCCCATCTCGATATTCCACAGCTGGCCGTCGAGGTCGAACGCGATGCCCAGCGGATTGCGATGGCCGAGCGACCAGATCTGCGCGGTAACGCCGCCGTCGGCGTAAAAGGGATTGTCTCTCGGCACCGTGCCGTCATCGTGCAGGCGGACAATCTTGCCGAGATTGCCGCTCATGTCCTGCGCCGGATCGAATTTCTGCCGATCGCCGGACGATATAAACAAATGCCCCTGGTCGTCGAACAACAGGCGGTGGCCATAATGACCCCGTCCGACGACCTTGGGCTCCTGCCGCCAGACGATCCCGATGTTCGACAGCGAGCCGCCACCGCTGGCAAGCTCCAGGACGCCCCGAATCACAACTGCTCCGCGGGTATCGTCTTCCCCGGCTTCGACGTAACTGAGGTAGACCAGTCGGTTGTCCGCAAAATCGGGATGCAGGGCGACATCGCCCAGGCCGCCCTGGCCGCCATAGTCGACAGCGGGAACGCCGCTTACCGGCTGTGACTTTCTGCCTGTCTCGTCAACGACGAGAAGCCGCCCGGATTTCTCGGTCACCAGCAGGCGCCCGTCCGGGAGAAAGGCCATCGCCCAGGGCTCGTCGAATTCCGCGATCACTTCAGTGGCGAATGGCCGCTGCACATCCGCATTTGCGCACGCAGCTACCAGGAGAACGGAAAGTTTCAGGAGTATTCGGGGCATGGCAGGTTCCGGTACTGGGATTACGACTACCAGTGTAGTATTGAAAATAACCCCACGCCCGCTCACGTTACAAACGAATACAAATTATGAGAATCGACGCAATCGCCATCGGCGACAATCCCCCGGAAGACGTCAACGTAATCATCGAGGTGCCTCACGGCGGACAACCGATCAAGTACGAAATGGACAAGGACGCAGGCACGCTGGTCGTCGACCGCTTCCTGCATACGCCGATGGCCTACCCCGGGAACTACGGCTTCGTGCCGCATACGCTATCGGAAGACGGCGATCCCATCGACGTGCTGGTTGCCAATTCCCGCGAGCTGGTGCCCGGCTGCCTGATCAATGTACGGCCGATCGGCGTGCTCGTCATGGAAGACAACGCGGGGCAGGACGAGAAGATACTCGCGGTGCCTTCACCGTCACTGTCGAAACGCTACAACAGCATCAGGGAGTACTCGGACCTGCCCGATATCACCCTGCAGCAGATCGAGCATTTCTTCGAGCACTACAAGGACCTCGAGCCCGGCAAGTGGGTTCGGATTGGCGACTGGCACGGCTCCGAAGACGCCAAGCGCATGATCGTGGAGGCTATCGAGCGCGCGAAGGACTAGAAGCGGCCTTTATAGCGCGTCGAAAAACGCTTCCATCCGGGTGCGCAGCGGCGCATCCGGCATAGGTCCCTGCGCGGCACCGAAATTGTCGTCCACGTGTCTCGCCTTGGTCATGCCGGGAATCGCGACCGTGGCGGCAGGATGCGATAAGGCGTACTTCAGCAGGAACTGTGCCCAGGATGTGATCTGCAGTTCGTCCGCCCACTCGGGAAGCGGCCGGTCGCCCAACGCACCGAATATGCGGCCGCCGCCGAATGTCCGGTTGAGCATGACCGCCATGCCGCGGTCGGCAGCCAGCGGCAGCAGGCGCTCGGCGGCTGTGCGCTGTTCGAGGGAATAGTCGACCTGGATGAAGTCCAGGTCGTGCTTCGTCATGGCCTTTTCCATCTCCTCGTACTGGCTCGACCGCGAAGTCGTAACGCCCACGTAGCGGATCCTGCCGTCGCGCTTGAGTTCATGCAGCAGGGGAATATTGTTTTGCCAGTCCCGGAGGCTGTGCACCTGCATCAGGTCGATGCTTTCGACCTGCAGTCTGCGGGCCGACTCGCGTGTCTGCGCGAGGCTGTCGTCGCGACCACTTTCGCGATCGACCTTGGTGGCGACGAACAGGTCGTCACGGATGCCGAGGTCGCCCATGAGATCGCCGAGCACGCTCTCCGACGTGCGGTAGCCCGGCGCGGTGTCGATAACGGTTCCGCCCAGCTCGCGGAAGCGCGCCAGCGCCTCGCGCAGCGGCGCACGCGCCTCGGGCGAGTCGCCTACGCCGTATCGATTCGTACCCAGGCCCATGATCGGGATTGCCTCGCCCGAAGACGGGATCCTGCGCTTGATGATGTTCGCAGTGCCCGCCAGTGCGGAAGGAACGCGTGCTGCAACAAGACCGGCGGCAGCGAGTGCGGATTTCGTGAAATCACGACGGCTGATTCGATTCAATGTGGTCTCCCGTGGCGGGCCGATAATACCGTATCATGACAGCCTGACGGAGAACCGGGAGAGCGCGATGCCAGGAATGTATTTCGAGGAATTCGCGGTAGGTCAGGTATTCGACCACCCGATCCGGCGCACGATCACAGAGGCAGACAACGTGCTGTTCACCACGATGACGCACAACCCGGCCTCACTGCACCTCGATGCCGAATACATGAAGAATACCGAGTTCGGCAAGCCACTCGTGAACAGCGGCCTGACGCTCGGCTTCATGGTCGGCATATCCGTCAACGACACGACGCACGGGACCACCGTCGCCAATCTGGGCTGGGACGAAGTACGTTTTCCCAACCCCCTGTTTCACGGCGATACGATTCATGTGCAGACCGAGGTGCTCGAATTGCGCGAGAGCAAATCGCGTCCCGACAATGGCATCGTGACCTTCGCTCACCGGGCTTACAACCAGCACGATGAACTTGTCGGCGAATGCAAGCGTATTGCCCTGATGTTGAAGAGGCCGAAATGATCCGCAGTTTCCTGTTTGTGCCGGGCGACAGCGAGCGCAAGCTCGAGAAAGCTGCCGGCGCTGGCGCAGATGCAATTATCGTCGACCTGGAAGATTCGGTTACCGCGGAGAACCGGCCGCGAGCGCGCGAGCTTGCCCGCGAGTACATCGGCGGCCGTGACGACGTCTGGTTACGCATTAACCCGGTCGACTCGGGAGAGGCGTCGGCCGACCTGCAGGCCGTGATGCCGGCGGCACCGAGCGGCATCATGTTGCCCAAGGCCAGGAATGCGGACGATGCAGCCCGCCTGGCGACCAAGCTCGATGAGCTCGAGAGCCGCTACGAGCTCGCGGCAGGGACGACCAGGATACTGCCTATCTGCACCGAGCGACCCCGGGCCCTGTTCTCCCTGGACAGCTATGTCGGTGCGACTCCACGGCTCGCCGGCCTGACCTGGGGTGCCGAGGATCTCAGCGCGGCACTGGGCGCGCGAACCAATCGCGACGACGACGGTAACTGGCTGCCGCCTTACGAGCTGGCGCGCTCCCTTTGCCTGTTTGCGGCTGCGGCGGCCGAGGTGCCGGCGATAGATACGGTTTACACGGATTTTCGCGACCCGGATGGGTTGGCATCCTTTGCCAGACGGGCGGCGCGAGACGGTTTTACGGGGATGCTTGCCATCCACCCGGCGCAGGTGGCGACGATAAACGCGGCATTTTCGCCCAGCGAGGATGATGTCAGGCGAGCGGAACGCATCGTCGCGCTGTTTAAAGAGAATCCGGGGGCGGGGGCGCTGGCACTCGATGGCGAGATGGTGGACAGGCCGCACCTCGTGCAGGCAAGGCGCATTATTGCCCTTGCGACCAGGCTAAAAACAAGACAAGAAGGCTGAGACTATGACCGATATCTATCCTGTGAATGACGAGGTTCGCGCACGGGCGCTGATCGACGCGGCCGGTTACGAGAAGATGTACGCGCGTTCCGTGGAGGACAACGAGGCGTTCTGGGCGGAGCAGGCGGGCCGTATCGACTGGATAAAACCCTTCACGAAAGTCAAGGACGTCTCCTATGCGCGCGACGACGTGCATATCCGCTGGTTCTACGACGGCACCCTCAACGTCTGCTACAACTGCATCGACCGGCACCTCGACTCCAAGGGCGACGATGTCGCAATAATCTGGGAAGGTGACGATCCATCCCGCGACCTGAAGATCACCTATCGCGAGCTGCACGAGCGGGTCTGCAGGTTCGCGAATGCGCTGAAAGCCCTGGGGGCGAAGAAAGGTGATCGCATTACCATCTACATGCCGATGATTCCCGAGGCCGCGGTCGCGATGCTGGCGTGCGCACGCATCGGCGCGGTGCATTCGGTCGTCTTCGGCGGTTTTTCACCGGATGCCCTGGCGGGTCGCATCCACGACTGCGATTCGAACATCGTCGTTACTGCGGATGAAGGCATTCGCGGCGGCAAGAGCGTTCCGCTGAAGGCCAACGTGGATGCCGCGGCCGAGAACCCTGACGTTACGTCGCTCGAAAAGGTGCTCGTCGTGCGTAACACCGGCAGCGACATTGGCTGGGTCGAGGGCCGCGATGCCTGGCTGCACGACCTGGAAGCCGAGGTCGACGCCGACTGCCCCTGCGAGGAGATGGGTGCGGAAGATCCGTTGTTCATCCTTTACACCTCGGGTTCGACCGGCAAGCCCAAGGGCGTCCTGCATACGACGGGCGGCTACCTGGTCTACGCGTCGCTGACGCACGAGTATGTCTTCGACTACCGGCCCGGGGACATCTACTGGTGCACGGCCGACGTCGGTTGGGTAACGGGCCACAGCTATATCGTGTACGGGCCCCTCGCCAATGGCGCAATCACGCTCATGTTCGAAGGCGTACCGAACTACCCGACGTCCTCGCGTTTCTGGGAAGTGTGCGACAAGCACAACGTCAATATCTGCTATACGGCCCCGACGGCGATTCGCGCGCTGATGCGCGAGGGCGAGGATCCGGTGAAGCGGACCTCTCGCAAGAGCCTGAGGCTGCTCGGTTCGGTTGGCGAACCCATCAACCCCGAAGCCTGGGAGTGGTACTACAAGGTGGTCGGCGACAGCCGTTGCCCGATCGTCGATACCTGGTGGCAGACCGAGACCGGCGGCATCCTGATCAGTCCGCTACCCGGCGCGACGGACCTGAAGCCTGGCTCTGCAACGAAGCCGCTCTTCGGTGTCATGCCTGCTCTGCTCGATGGTGACGGCAAACTGCTCGACGGCGTCGCGGAGGGTAATCTCGTCATTACGGACAGCTGGCCTGGCCAGATGCGCACCGTCTATGGCGATCACAAGCGCTTCGTCGAGACCTACTTCTCGACCTTCGACAATTGCTACACGACGGGCGACGGTGCCCGCCGTGACGAGGACGGCTATTACTGGATTACCGGCCGTGTCGATGACGTGCTCAACGTATCGGGTCACCGCATGGGCACCGCCGAGGTCGAAAGCGCCCTCGTCGCACATCCCAGCGTCGCCGAAGCCGCGGTAGTCGGCTATCCGCACGAGATCAAGGGGCAGGGCATCTATGCGTACGTGACCCTGATGGAAGGCATCGAGCCCGGCGATGACCTGCGTGCGGAACTGCAGCAGTGGGTGCGCAAGGAGATCGGGCCTATCGCCAAGCCGGACCTGATCCAGTGGGCGCCCGGTTTGCCCAAGACACGCTCGGGCAAGATCATGCGACGCATCCTGCGCAAGGTTGCCGCGGACGATTACGCGGAGCTTGGTGACACCTCGACGCTGGCCGATCCTGCCGTCGTGGACGACCTGATCGAGAATCGCCAGAATCGAGCGTAGTTAACGGCGGGTTCAGGCCTTTGCCTGTCCGGCATCGTCGTCGAAGACGACGGTGTCGGATTGCGACTCAAGGTCGTCGAAGTCGACCAGTTCGTTGAGTCCGCTCAGGTCATTGATGTCCTCGAGTATTTCGCCCGGCGCCTTGTCGGGCGAGTGCTCGGCCTGGTCGGTCGGTGCCTCGGTATTCTCTTCCGCCGCAGCCTGCTCGGCCATAAACGCTTCCTCGCTCAGCGGCTCGAGTTTCACTTTTGGCAGCTGGTTGCCGAGGCGGTGCTCGCGCAGCGATTCGATGATGTGGCGCTCGTAGGCCTTGACGAATTCTTCCGCGAACATCTGCGGGAAGCGGCCATTACCTCTCTCCGTCATGATCGGGTAAAGATCCTTGTAGAGGCCCCAGTACTTGAATTCATGCAGCAACCGGAATAACGGTTTGCGGCCGATGGAACGGTCGAAGTTCGCCGCGAGTTCCTCGGGATCGAAGCGCTCTGCGAACTCGACAAATGCCTCTGTCATGGCGTCAAGGAAGGCATCCTGGTGAGCCAACAGGTCCTGGCAGACCTCGCGCACGGCGTCGCGCGGCCCCAGGTATTCGCCGTCGTGCCCGACCAGTAGTTGCTTGACCAGGTCGCCGGTATTCTGCGACAGCTTGATCGGATTGTTGTGCCGGGGAAGGATCGTCGTCTGGTCGAGCCGAAACGCCGTCTTCAGGTCCGCGCGGTTCTCCAGCAGCTTCTCGACACCGCTTATGAATTCGCGCAGGATCACGCCCGCGTTGTACATGGCTTCGGTAACGTCGATCGAGGGATGCAGTTCTGCGCGACTGATCTGCAGACCATCGAGAAACGCGTCGAAAAGATCGTCATCGGTAATGCGGACCTGGGAATGCCCGGGTGGCTCCGGCTCGAGTACCGGTGGCACCGGTTCATGCGCTTCCTCGGCGGCCTCGGCCGGCGGTTCGTCAAACGATTCGTCGTCGCCGGCATAAAGGATCGACTCGAATTCCACATCGCCGGTAATCTCGTCTTCGTCGAGCAACTGAACGCCGGTTCTGATCTGGTCTTCTTCCACGAGCTGCTCGATGTGATCAGGGACGACGGTGGGTTTCGGGTCCGCGGGCATCTCGAGGTCTTCGCCCTCGTCGATGGAGACCAGGATTTCGAAGTCACCGAAGTGCAGGTGGTCACCGTTGAACAGGCGGCGTGGATTGCCTTTGCCGATGGGC
>Ga0209536_100002628_pt1 | contig 29276 bp, 20 predicted proteins | sample DeeMarSeWOR28_12_FD_187461 | JGI IMG/M metagenome (GOLD analysis project Ga0209536, IMG submission 187461) | Marine sediment microbial communities from White Oak River estuary, North Carolina - WOR-2-8_12 (SPAdes) (version 2) | ecosystem: Environmental > Aquatic > Marine > Intertidal zone >...
ATCGGCGATCGAGTCGATTTCCGAGGGCGAGTCAATCAATCCGAACTGAAAGAACTCTACGCAAGCCATACTTGTCTCGCCTTACCCTCCCGAACCACACCTGTCCTCGTGGAGCAGTTTGGACGCGTGCTCGTGGAAGCGATGGCGGCAGGTTGTCCCATCGTGGCCAGTACATCCGGAAACATCCCGCGAGTAGTAGGCAATGCAGGTAAACTGTTTCCAGAAGATGACGCAGCCGCGCTTGCGGCGGCCCTCGATGACGTACTTGCCGATCCGAATGAACGCGGGGAACTCCAACAACGCGGCATCGAGCGGGTGAAAGTTGCGTTCACATGGTCTGTACGCGCTCGTTCAATGGCACACGTATTTCAGTTCAACACGCTTCCAGACGATGCGAGGGCCGAAGCCATATGAAGGCGCTCCACGCCGGCATCTTCGACGACCATGACTTGGGCGGAGACCTGATCTTCAAGAAGGGCTTGGAGCGAAACGGGTGTACGGTAGAAACGTTTGACTACCGGGCAATCGCGGCGCGAGAGGGACGCGCGTCGATGGAACGATCTTTTGCGGAAGCAGCTCGTGGCAAGGACATAGTGCTCATCGGCAAGGGCGAAGGACTCTCACGCGGTATCCTCGGCGAGGTGAGACGATCGGGCGCAACGGTCTTGCTATGGTATGGAGACACTCGGCCGGAGCCCGAACCCTGGCTTCTCGACTTGCTGAGTGAGGTGGACTGTTACTTCATGTCCTCCGGCGGCTGGGAACTGGAGCGTTACTTCAAGGACGGCAGACCGGGTCGGGCCGCATACTACTTCCCGCCGGTCGATCCCGACCTGGTAGAAAAGTACACACACCTTCCGAGCAATACTCAGGATGTAATCTTCACGGGACGAGCATACTCGATCACGGGTCCAGAGCGACGAGAGATCATCGCCTATCTCCGCAGACGGGGAGATGTGAGGATGTACGGCGGCGCCGAGTACGGGCCAGGAATACTGGGCAAGAGCACGAGGCTCGTTCAAAGACTAGTGGGCAAGACCAGCTACGTGAGAGGTGAGGCGTACGTCGCAGCGATCAAGAGCGCACGCATCGGGATCGGTGTAAACGCGTTTGAGGGCGTGCCCCGATACACTAGCGACCGCCTATCTCACTTCCTGACATTCGGGACGTTCTTTCTGCCGAAGTACTTTCCCGAACTGGATCGACTCTTCGTCGAAGACGAAGAGCTCGTTTGGTTTCGGGACATCGCGAGTCTAGAGGACAGTATCTCCTACTATCTGCACAATGAGTCCGAGAGAGAAGCGATCGCCGCTGCGGGTCAGGCCAAGGTGCTTCGAGACCTGAACTGTAATGAGATGGTAGCAATGATGCTCGACGTAGCCCGAAGCGGCCGGTCGGACCGCTACCCCTGGGCCGAGGTGTTTGGCTGAGCTGTCGCTTCCAGCGTACTCGCTTTCGGCGCGGCCGTAAGCATGCCCAGGGCCACGGCAACGGGTATTCCAATCCTAATATCCGTGACAGCAGCATTCGTAAACATCGACTGCATGAACAGCCAAACAAAGGCTAGCGATAGAGCGGTCGCCACGGCCGGGTCGAGGCGCCCGTCGGCACGTTCTTGCAGCGGGGTGCCGATGGCCGTTACCACGAAGGCCGTAGCCACGACCGCGCCCGAGATTCCGACCCACGACCAGGCGATCAACACCAGATTGTGAATCGGGTAGGCTACGAAGGTGCCCTCGAAGGGTCGGGCCTCGTCGATGTACCTTTCCCAACCACCGAAACCCAGCCCGAGAAGTGGCCTCTGCCCCAGTTGGGTTATAGCTACCTGCCAGACTTCCAGGCGCGAGCCGAGAGCTTCGGCCGCCACTTCCCAAAGCTGAAGACGAATCACGTAGAATCCCAGGAGTGGAAGTGCCATCAGGCCAGCCGCAAGGATGACGCTCACCGTCCCCAGACTGAGCCTGCCCCTCATGATCGCTATCGTCCAGAAGAACCCTGTCACGAGCAGGGCAATCAAGCCGGCCTTCGAGCCGGTTGCCACGATTCCTGCCGCGAGCGGCAGGCTCAATGCGACGGTCCGGCCAAGACGAAACCGGGCTGCCAGAACAAGGAATAGTACGATCCCGAGAAAGAGACTTGCGACGTTAGCATTCGTGAATACCGCTCCCGCACGATCATCGGCGAGGACGTTCGCTCGCTCGACTCCGTCCAAGAGGCTGATCAGAAGATCCGGGTCTACGGTGTACACGGCGATGGGACTGAACAGAAACCCAGTCTCGAGAGGCGGGAAAATCCGGAACACAACAACCATCGACGCAAGCACAGTCGCAGAGAGGCCAAGCGAGGCGATCGCCGACCTACGAACGCGATCACTGGAACCGGCGATGATCACGCACACCACAGCGACGGCCGCGAACTTCAGGAACGTCTTCACGGCCATCGCTTTGTCGGGTGACCACAGGGACGCCGCCAGGCAAAGGCAGGCGAAGGCGACCAGAAGCGCAAAGGGGGCATGGCCTGGAAGAAGCCGCTCGCCGGGACGCAAAGTCATGTGCAACAGTAGAAACGCGACGAGAGGCACGAGGCTCAACTGCACCAGAGACAACGATCCGATTGGCCCTGCCGGAAGATATAGTTGCCAGGGGCACAGTATGCAGATCAGTACGATGAGCCAGTTTCTCAACGTACCTCCGATTCGCGCAGCGTCAACGGACTCGGGATCAGCTCCCGCCACACAAGCGCCCCTAGGAAGACGGCCGTGCTGAGTAAACCCACCCCGAGGCGGCCCGCAAATGGCAGATAGCCATGAAGAAGAACGTTCGGCACTACGACTATAACCGCGAAGTACGCCGACGCCACACCCATAGGCCTCCATATCCACGAACCGGGGACACGCGCGGTGAGCTTGAGCAGCATGCCTGCGCCCACCGCCGCCTCCGTCAGAACGGTGGCGGCCACAGCGCCGATCGCCCCGTACTTGGGGATCAGAGCCAGGTTCAACAGGACATTGGAAACCGCGGCAACCCCTGAGATGAGGAGTAGCGCCCGTTGCAAGTAGGCGGCCGTCAGCAGGCCACCGGCCAGGAAATTCAGGGACATGATGACGTAGGCCGGAGCGAGCCAGAGAAGAACTCGTGCGGCCGGATCGAACTCTGCCCCGTAAAGCACATTCGTGATCCACTCGTGCTCCAGAACTAATCCCAGGCCAAGAGGGCCGGCTATAGCGACCTGCAGGCCAGCGACCTTTCCTACGACGCCCGAGCCCCCGGCGCTCGAAGCGTCGGCATCGAACCGGCTGTTGAACGCCTTTACGAGCAAGGGAGAAAACACGACCAGCACGCTCTCGGGAGCGAACAACAGTCCTTCGATCAGCCGGTACGCCGCGCCGTAGTAGCCCGCTTCTTCAGTACCGCGAAGGGCCGCAACCATGTATGCGTCGGCGCGAAAGTAGATGATCGTGAACATAGCCATGAAAAGAAAATCGGCCGACTCACGCACATACCGCAGATCTCGAAACCACTGCTTGAGCACTCTTGCCGGCGCCAGCACCCGGCCGACCGGCATGGCCTCGGGAGGAAGCACGCGCGACGCGCCATAGACGGCGATGCCCAGTTTTGCCATAGCGGCCATCGCGAACCCCACAGCCACGACGCTGACGGGGTCGATGCGAGAAGCCAGGATGAGGGCAAGGCCGCTGGCCAGCACGAACACACCCTTCTCGACATTGCCGCCCAGAATCTCAAATCGTGTTTCTTCCGCACCGCGTAGAAAGGCGAAGTAGTACTTGGCCCAGGAGTCAGCCAGTACATACGCCGCAACGCCAGCTACGACGACTCGACTAATGCCGCTGATTGTCGGAGTGAGGACGAGCGGCAAGATGATTAGAAATATCAGGGAACTACCCAAACGGAGACGAGTCGTAGCCGCTGCAAGACGCTCTATCGGTATCTTGCCCGCAGCCACTTCGCGAGTCACAAAAGGATTGAGCCCCAGATTGATCGCCGTACTCAGTATGAATGCCACCGAGATAGCCGCCGTGATCAGGCCCCAACCCGACGGCCCGGCCGCCCGAGTGGCTAAGACGATTCCTGGGAAATAGAGGAGCTTGACGACGATCTGGCCGGTGAAGTAGGCCGACAGACGGCGGGCTGTGCGGTAGACGTGTGGACTGCTCGAGCCGGTCTCTGGCTGGGTCGACACTCGTTCCTCTTGTTCGAGCGTTGCGACCTGTGCCTCAGCGCAACCGCCGGCGACGGTCTACTGGCACGCCGCTACTTGAACAGCAGTGCGTAGACGGTCGCGAACGATGTCACCACGGCCGTAATGGCTACCCAGTTAACGCCGCGGCTCGGTGGTTTCTCAGGAACGAACACACGGCTTCCAGGCTGAGGCTTCGGTTCAGTCTTGAAGATGAGTAACGTTTTGTGGACTGTGCGCACAGACCCGTTGGCGTACTCGACGCGCGTTCGTCCCTTGTCGCCGTCGCGCGCATAGCCCCCGGCGCTATTCACATAGTAGTCGAGACCAGCGCCTGGCTCGAACATCACGTCGACCGGACGAAGCACGGACCCTTCTACTCGCACAGTCGGAATGAACTCGGGAATGTAGATCGAATCACCGTCCTCGAGGATGAGGTTGGCCCCGATATCAGGGTTCTCCAGTACCGCGACCAGATCAACGTTAACGCGTGCCTGCGCGATAGAGTCATCTCCAGCGCTCTCACCGCGTCGGTAGAAACGGATGCCTGCCGCATACGCCTCATTGCTGAGACCACCTGCACGTTCCACGATCGAGCTCAGGCGCTCGTCTTTTCGCCTCAGCGCATATCTCCCCGGAAACCGAACCTGCCCCGAGATGGTGACGGTGCGCTGCAGCTCGAAGCCCGGTCGGTTGCGGATGAATACGTTGTCGTACTGGGCAAGCTGGAATTCCGGCGCTCCCGGGCCAGCCTGGCTCGGGTCGCCTGCCCCGGATCCAACGCGGGTCGCCCACCGCGGAATCACGTAAGAAGAATCGAGCGGCACGGTCTGGATCTCGACGAAATCACCGGACGAGTCCGGCTGACTCATAACCCTCGCGACTTCTGCCTCTAGAACGTATGCGTTCTCCCTCAGGCCACCCGCCGCAATGACGAGATCACGAAGCGTCATGTCATCTTGATACTCGTATGCGCCTGGTCTCTGGACCGCCCCGTAGATCGTCACAAATCGTCGCTCGCGAAACTCTGAAATGGAGTAGACGGTGACTTCGTCATATTCCTCGAGCAGCGGATCATCCTCTGCCACCAGTGAAACAGCTACCATCCGCTTCGACAAATCGGTTGGGTCCAGGCGAACGACCTGCACCCGGCCGAGGTAAGCGTTGTCCTTGAGCCCCCCCGCGCGATCGATCAAGTCGAGCAATCGCATGCCCGAGGATAGTTCGTATACGCCCGGCGCCCAAACGTTGCCTCGAATCATTACCGTGTTGCGACGCGCCTCCGAGACGGCGAAGACGTAAACCTTGTCACCGGCCCCTACAGCGACCTCATCCTCTTCCACCTGCAGCAGGGCGGCGACGTTCACGTCGATGAGGACTCGTTGCACCCCTTGATCGCGCTGGTCCGGAGGAAGGATTCGGTCGATCTGGACACGGCGCAGGTCCGCCTCAGGCTCTATACCGCCTGCCAGGGCCATCAGCGACTGCAGACCTTCTCCTTCCTTGAGCTCGTAAACACCGGGCCGAACCACATTACCGTCTATCTCGACCCAACTGCCGCGCACCGGCACGAACACGACGTCGCCGTGGTCCAACGGGATGTCGCCTGGTGCGGAGCCGCGCGTCAGATACTCGTAGATGTCCAGGTTCGCGATGAGACGATCGCCGCGCCTGATTTGGACGTCTCGGAAGCTTCCCTGGTCGCTGGGCCCACCCGCTTGATACAGGGCCTGCAACGCCGTGGCGACAGATGTGACTTCGTACGCCGCCGGTCGCTCGACCTCGCCGATGACGAACACCTGGTTTCGACGAAGCGTCGATAACGAGACCTCGAAGAACGTGGTCGCCTCCGGTCCTCGCACGATTCCCGAGTACGCTCGGCCCAGTTGTGCATACAGCGAGTTGCGCAGTTGATCCAATGTCAGACCATTGACCGACACTCGGCCCACATCGGGCACTATGATGAAGCCCTCGCGGGTGACTGGCAGCGTGTATATGTCCTGCACATCACCAGTCAGAATCAACACCAACTCGTCCCCCGGGCCCAATTGATAGTTTGGAGGTGCCGGCCCCATTGTAAGCGGACGGAATTGGGTCGTTGCCCGTTCGAATAGACTCTTGCCGAAGATCGGCAATCCAACGGGTCCTTCCACCGCCACGCTCGGCTCATCGGTCACCGTATCGGCGATCTGAGCGATGGTATCCACGCCCACAACTTCAGACACCGGCGCGGTGGCCAGCTCGCGCAGAATATCCTCGATCTGCGCCGCGCTTACCGGCGTTCCGACGCCTGGAACGACCCCCGCCGACAGATACTGCTCCAACAGGTCCTCAGGGTAGCCAAGCTCGCTAAGACGTTGGCGAATCTCCGCCTCGCTCAGGCCCGAAGCGCGGATGCGGGCACGTATCTCGTCTGGCGTGAGACGGCCGCTCATGATCTCCTGCTGCAGCACCTGAATCGCTGCAGCGGTATCACGAACCTGAGCGTGCGCTGGTGTCACGACGGCGAGCAATGCGCCCGCAAATGCTATTGACTTGAAACGCATTTCTTTGTCGTTGAATCTCGTTAGCCGACGGGAGGGGGGGACGCGGCCTTAGATCCTGTAAGTCTAAGTAACGCAGGTGGATATGGCAAGAGCATGAGGAATGGCCTTCAAAAGAGATGCCGGTGCAGGCGCTACGAGCGCTTCAACCGAAAGCGGCGCAGCACGGTACTCGCTTCTGAACGCATCGCTTCCCAGTGTGTGTTGAATTCCGTGACCCCCTGCTCTTCTCTGCTGCGAGCCCTTTGGACGAATTCTCCGCCCAGGGCTGCGAATGTCCCAAACACGCCAGCAGCTATGAACGCGAGAATGACGTTTAGCTTCCGCTTTGGGCTCGACCGGTCCTCCGGAGGCACCGCCCGATCGATCACGGTGATCACAGGCGTGTCGTTCACCTCTTGAATCCGGGCCTCTTCGTACTGGCGTCGAAGTTCGGTGAAGACTTCCTGCTTGATCGCCATCCTGCGATCCAGCCGATCGTATTGGAATTGGAGCTCCGGCGAGCCCTGGAATTGTCGATTGCGTTCGAGGAAGTACTTGAGCTCTTCCTCCGCCTCGTCCAGCTCGCTCTCTGCCTCTGCCATACTCGTTTCAATGAAGCGTCGACGTTCCTGCGCGTTCGACTGACGAGTCTCCAGATTAAATCTGTTAAGAAGGCCCAAGTAGAAGTTGGCCACGTCCGCCGATAGCTCTCGGTAACGAGTCTCGGCCGAGACCCTCACAATACTAGTCTCCGCATCGACGCCGATCGCTATGGCTTTCTTGAGCCTCTTTCTGCCTTTCTCCAAGCGCTTGCGTTCGTTCTCCCCTTTCACTCTCAACAAGTCGAGCAGGGCGGCGCTGTCCGTTGGGCTCTCTGTGCGGGGGTCGGCGAAGCTCGCTGACAACACAGCGTCCCGGAGCGTTCGGCTCTTCAGAACATCCGCGTAGAACTGCGGCGAGCTGGCGGCGCCGCCGAGAGGGATCGCGACACCGAACTGGGCGGCCAGGCCGGCCAATCCAGGAAAACTGAGTTCCTCGGACTCTGCCTCCGGGACGAACGTCGCGGTGGCCGTATACTTAGGAGGGACGATCAGAGAGATAACGGCTGCCACGACCGCCACGACGATCGGAAAGCCGATCGTCAGTCTACGGCGCTTGAGCAAGACGTTGACGAGCTCGAGGACACTGATTCTGTCGAGGTACTCGTTTGGCGCCGGCTGCGAGCCGAAACCCTCAGACCCCGAAGGCTCCCTGTTCACTACTCGATGACACTCCGATGTTTGCGCATGCGGGACCCGCCACTCGCGCCGAGCTCCGTGCTGTTGGAAGATGGCATGGACCGCATGTCTTTTCTCTAGTGAATTTGTCGGTCAACGGGAGCGGGAGGAACGGCCCGGGTGCTGTAAGTCTAAAAGAGACACATGGATGTGGCAAGTAGCCTGGACCGCCGATTTCCGAGGGCGCTTGTGCGCGCCAAGCCCGCCTAGCAGATTGCCGACACGATACACCTAATCAAAGGATCATTGAGCGGGCCGATGGAAGGACAACACCTAGACTACCGAGCAGCCGGTGTCGACAACGTGGGTGAGGCCGATGCTTTGAAGGCCATAACCAGCCGCGTACGCCGCAGCTTCCATTTCGCGGGCGCGCCCGGCCAGCCCGGGTCCGTGCACCTGGATCTCGGGTACTTCGCCAACGTCATCGAAATTGGGAGCGGCATGGGACTCGCCGTATCCACCGATGGTGTCGGCACAAAACTACTCGTGGCCGAGATGATGGAGAAGTACGACACGGTAGGCATCGACTGCGTTGCGATGAACGTCAACGATGTATTATGTGTTGGCGCCCGACCCATCACCATCCTGGACTACATCGCCGTCGAGAAGACCGACGCCAAAACGCTCGGGGCAATTCTCGATGGGCTACTGGCGGGCGCCGAGGATGCCCGCGTCTCAATCGGCGGCGGGGAGTTGGCCCAGGTTGCCGAGATGATTCGGGGCGTGCGACCGGGCTCTGGTTTTGATATCGTGGCGACCGCGGTGGGCCTCGTACCTCTGGACAGAGTGATCATCGGCGAAGGACTCGGCGACGGTGATGTCGTCATTGGACTTCGATCGACGGGTGTTCACTCCAACGGCTACACGTTGGCCCGGAAGGCACTCTTCGTCACGGCCGGCTACGCACCCACCGATTCAGTCGATTCGCTCGGTCGATCGGTCGGTGAGGAATTGCTGGAGCCCACACGGATCTACGTGCGGCCCGTTCTCGAAATGCTGGCCGCCGTCGATGGGGTGAAGGCGCTCGCGCACATCACCGGTAACGGTTTTTTGAATCTGTTGCGAGTAAAGTCAGCCGTAGGCTTCGAACTCGACGCTCTGCCCGAGCCGCAACCGATATTCAGCCTAATCCAAGAGGCGGGGAACGTCGAGCTCGCCGAGATGTACCGCGTGTTCAATATGGGTATAGGGTTCTGCATCGTTACAACCGCTGATGCTGCCGAGGGCGCGTTGACCGCGCTCCGTACTGCTGGGGCGGGTGATGCGCAGATCATCGGCCGCGTACGCTCCGATAGACCGGGTGAGGTTCTGCTACCCAGACAGAATCTGGTAGGGACCGAAGACGGCGGCTTCGGGCCCGTCCCTTAAGCCACTGCCAAGGCTCGAGCCTCGACCAGCGACTCCAACAGGCCACGGAATTTCCGCGTCTGAATTCCGCGCGCATACTCCCGCTCCGCGGCCGCCCGCGCACGCACGCCCATAGCCTGAAGCTGGTCCGGCGACCGCATCGCGGCACGGATCATCTGAACCAGCGAACCATGATCCCCGGGAAACTCGTGCCAACCGCATTGATGAGACCTTATGACTCTCGCGGCCTCGCTTTCCGGTTCGGCCAAGGCTGCCATGGGCTTACCGGCAGCCAGTATCCCGTAGATCTTGCTCGGCACCATAGTCCCGTACACACCGGCACGCATCGGGACCAAGTGCAGATCCGCAGCGCCCAGCGATTCTGACAGTCGCTCCCTGGGCTGATACGGGAGCAGTCTTACATTGGGCAGACGGTCTCTGCGCAGGCGTACCTCGACTCGCCCTCGAGTCGAGCCATCCCCCACCAAAACGAACACGATCCCTGGCTCCTCACGTAGCGCCGCCGCCGCATCAAGAACCACATCCAAGTCCCAGACGTAGCCAAAATTCCCCGAGTACATCACCACGAACCGATCCTCTAGTCCGTATCGCTTCCGAAACGGATTCTCGCCCTTGATCGGCCGCACCATGTGAGTGTCGGCCCAGTTGTGGACGATGCTCACACGTGGGCCCACCGCTCCCTTTGCAGCCAAGCGCTCCGCCATGTCCTCACTCAAAGTGACTATTCGATCGGCGCGAGAGAGTATGTTAGCCTGTACCCGTTCGAACGCCTTGGCGAGAGGGCCCGGCGCCATGTCAACGGCAGCGGCCACATCGGGGTACAAGTCTTCACAGTAATAGACGAACGGAACGGCAAAACGCTGTTTCAGCTTCGCCCCCAGCAAGCCGAGGAACGGCGGATCCGTAAGAGAGACAACGACATCTGGAGGCTCCAGTGCTCGAGTCACGATTGTCGCCGTCACGAAGAAGGAGATCTGGTTGACGATGCGATTTAGCGGAGAACTCTTATCCCAACGCGTACCCCATGCACGCCAAACGTCTATCGACCCGACTCGCTGATTCTGGACCGGAAACGCGCCCCCGTTCTTGGCCGGCGTGCCGGGGGGGCCACACACCACCGATACTTGATGAGTCGCGCTCAGATCCTCCGCCAGTTCGAACAGATAGCGTCCTGTCGCTCCGACATCAGGTGGAAAGGACCGGTTGAGAAAGAGGACGCGCATGCCTAGGCCGCAGCCGCTTCCCGCATCGCGTGTCGCTGCCAATCGATTGTTCGCATCAAGCCCTCATAGGAATCGGTTTGAGCCTGGACTCCGAGTTCGCGTTTCGCCCTATCAAGTAGTGTCAAGACAACGACGGGATTTACCGTCCGGCTTGGCCATATCCCGAACGACCGCACCGCTGTGACCGGTTTCCTTCATTATCACGGGACTCAGTCTTGAACAGAACTGTAAGGATATTCTCCGGACATTCAGCGGGCAAGCGACCTTCGAGCGAACAGCCCAGAGGCCAATCGCCGGAGACCATCGCTTGTCAAGCTGTAGCGTGGCAAGCCCTTGCACTATCTGCTGTGACGTGCTACTGTAGGAGTGCTCCCCCTCAATATTTTTCCCACAATACAGCTACTGATCGGTTCCGATGGACGACACTTCGCATCCTAACGGGGGATCATCTCCAGTCCGTGTCAGCGGGGCGGCAAGCCGTGCCATAGTCCGCCTACTGTCCGATCGTGGTGTCCCAGCCAACGAGTTGGTGGTGACCAGCGCTGAGCGCCGGAGCAACGGCGAGGGAGAGGCGTGGGTCGTCACGGTGCTCCGAGGCCGCGAACAGGCGAGCTTCGCCTTTTCTCAGGAGTTGGTGGACAAGGTGCTGGCGCGGGGCCCCTGCGACGAGTGGTACGACGAGGTGTGTCGAATGGTGGAAGCTGCCGGGGTGGCCTTCCCCATCTGAGGTACAGCACCTCCTCAGGTCTATTGACCTAAGGGGCCTCTACGCTTTATCTTAGGGCACCCGTCTCCCCTCGCCCTGCCGCCGTACCCTTTTCTGAGTACAGGTCAGGAGGAACTCTCATGCGCCGGACTCTCGGCTTGTTGGCCGCCGCGGTTTTCGCCCTCTTCCTCGCCCTTCAGCCTGCCTGGGCGCAGCGTCCACCGCCGGAGCATCCAGTCTTCGGGCATACTCTGTACTCCACGACCGGGATGATAGCCACACCGCACGCGTTCGCATCGCCGACCACGATATTCGGTACCGGTACGGCGATCGTCGCCGATCGGGCGCCGGGGGATCCCAACACCGCCGGTCGCCTGGGAGCCGGGATCGGCCTGGGCGGTTGGGTGGAGGCCGGTGGAACGATGTTCGACACCGACCAGTTCGGCCTCTTCGCCAAGGCCCAGCTGACCCACCAACGCGGAATCTTTCCGGCCATTGCCGTAGGCGTCGTGAACGGCACGAGCGCTGACATCGGCCGCTTCGGGATCAGCGACGCTTTCTATGATGAGTGGTATAAGGCCACTTCGTTCTACGCGGTCCTGACCTACGTGGCCGGACCCGGCGGCCGCGGCTTTCCCAGTTGGGTCGTCATCTCCGGCGGCTGGGGCAGCGGTATCTACCTGGAGGACAATCCTCAGTTCGAGGGCGGAGGTAGCGGTGGCGCCTTCGGCTCGGTCGCCTTCGACTTCAAGGCGGGCGACGAGGCGTTCATCCGAACGATAGCCGAATGGGACGGCTATGATCTGAACGTCGGAGCCACTGCCTGGCTGGCCGGACTCGAGCTGACCCTCGGCATACTGTCGATCGATGAAGGGGACGCACCCGATCCCCTTCTGCCGGGCGAGACCACAGACCTCACTCGCACGGACGCTGGCGTCTTCTACAACCAGGCAAAGTGGTACGCGTCGCTGACGCTCGATGCCCGAGTCTTAGGCAAGCTGCCGTGGATTTGGCAAGGAGACGAAGAGCGGTAAGTCGGCCGAGCACGGCCAAGCTGCGAATAGGCGCCGGGCGGCACGAAGTCGCCCGGCGCCTCGTGTTTTAAGAGCTTTCCCTACCGAGGCCCGAAGAGCAACTCCTCGTAGAGCACCGCCGTGCGCCTCAACATCTTCTCGACGGTGTACTCCTGCTCGATCTTTCGCCGAGCATTGCGTCCGAGACGTCGCGCGGCTGTGGGATCGCGGAGTAACGCTCCGATAGCCACCGCCAGCGAGGGTACGTCACCGGCCACCACCAGCATACCATCGACGCCGTCCGCGATCGTGTCACCGACCCCGGCGATCTCGGTGGCGACCACCGGGCAGGCCATCGCCATCGCCTCGAGCAAGACGACCGGATGCTCTTCCGCAAGCGACGGCAGCACGAACACGTCGAGGTCGGCGAGAAAGCCGGGAACGTCATCGACGAAACCCGGCAAGAGTACGCGATCCCTCAGATCGAAAACGTCCACCAGGGCATGCAACTCTTCCCAATCGGGGCCGTCGCCGGCTATGACCAGCCACACGTCGCGAAAGCTCTCAGCGGCAAACGCGCGGACCAGCTCGCGGAAACCCTTCTCGGGCACCAAACGCCCAATACCACCCACAATCTTTGCGCCGTCATGAATTCCGAGACGGGCGCGCCAAGCTCCGTTCCGAGGACGAGCCGGGTCGTAGCGCTCCAGCCCGACACCGTTTGGGATCACCACCACCTTCGAGGGAGACACTCGATACCGCTTGGCCAACTCTTCACCCGCAGAGCGGTTCAACACGATGAACTTGTCCACGACCCTTCTGGCGGCCTGTTCCAGCATCTGCTGAGGACCGATTCGCCACCCCGCATCATACCGACTGCCGACGCCACCGCTTGACGCTATGACTGGCACTCGCGCTAACTTCGCAGCGAGCACACCGATCAGCGCTCCAGCACCGTGAACGTGAACAACATCAGGTCGGTATGATCGAAGCTCACGCGCCAGATTGAGCGCCGCGCGGATACGTCCTTCCTCATCCGGCCCAAGACCTAGCACCGGCACACCCAGATCGTGAAGCTGCTCGACGAGCTCGCCTCCCGGTGTACACACGACCGCCGTCTCGAAACGCGCGCGCGGTAGTCCGCCGGCCAGCTGCAGCACTGCACGCTCGTAACCACCGAATTCCCTATTGTCTACTACGAACGCGATTCGGGTCGGCAGCGTTTGCTCTCCACTGTGCATGACTCGGCTTTCAGCAGCCAAGGGTTTCGGCCTCTCATCCTGTACAAGTCGGGCGGCAAGTCAGAAGTCAGATTTGAAGAGAGATAGCGCGCTGAACTTAAGATCGATGGCGACGGGAATCGCGTCAACGGCGCGGACTCGTCATCCGGTAGGGATATCTCGCGTTTCTTGTTAGAATGTTCGTATGAGCGCCACGTTGAGCCTATTTGCTCCCGAGCCCGGCGCCCCGGGCACACCCGTCGCCTCGCGCACCGGGGTGTTCGTGGCGGCACTGCTGGATCATCTGGAGGCCGCAGCCCCTCCCCTGGACTTAACATACGAGTGGCTGCAGCCGCCCGGCACCTGGGCGTCGAGCCAGGTGAGTGACTGGCTAGCAGCGACTCGCGGGTCGGCGGGCGAGCTGCGCAGGATGTTGCAGGCATCGTCACGGTATCTCGTCTTCGTCTACCCGAGCCTTCCAGTCTTCGCAGCCACACAGGAGACACAGATGTGGGCGCGGACTCGGCGGGCCTTCCAAGCCCTTCACGCCAAGTCGCGAGTGACGCGTCAGCGGATCGTCGTCGTCGCGATGGACCTCCCGGTCGAACTGGAAGAGGGCCGGTCAATCGCCGACGGTCGGGTGCCCGAACTGGATGCTAAGCGGATTCGCGACCTCGAGCAGGCGCTCTTTCAGTCTGCCTGGCGATTGGTCGTGCCAGCGGGTTTCTCAAGTATCGTGACGGAAGGCTACAGCATCGCACCAGAGCGAATTCGCAGCTTCCGACGTGACCCGTATCTTCGCGGGGCGACCCTTGAGACACCGCCGCCACTCGAGTTCGATAGCGGAGACGTCAACTTCTTCTACTCTGGACGCCTGGACGTGCACGTGGCACCGAATTTCCGCGAGGTACTCCGTTCGATCCGTAACGCGCCCAAGACCCGACTCCACGTTTGCGGCCCGGACCGAGACGCGGTCCGTCGCTGGCTGGACGAGCTCGATGTGCCCAACGTCCGTCACCATGGTCAGCTTGGCCCCGCTGAGCATGATTGGCTGGCGCAACGCTGCGACGTCGGTCTGATCCTCTATAATGCCGAGAATCCATACAACCACCTGCGACCCACCCTGAAGTACTCCGCGTACCTCGCCAACGGTTTGGCCGTTCTGAGCACCGACCTCGACCGCGTAGCCGAGAACATCCGCCGGGACCGCGTCGGAGAAGCCATGCCGATCCGTGAACTGGCGCTCGAGGTCCTGCGCTGGGCCACGCGCCCCAAACTGTGGAGCGGAGCCAAGGCCCGAGCCGCTCAGCTGACGGACGAGGTTCGCCTGGGCTACGAGATGCAAACGTGGATCGAGGAGATCGCCGAAGATCGCTAGCCTGTGCTAGCAGCCACCACGCGCAATCCCACCCCAATGTTCCCTCCCATCCTGTGGCAGTTTCGCACCACTGGCACGGTATTGGCCTCTTCACCTGGGTGAGGACGGCGACGATGACCGCCTCAGCGACGCAGAGAATCGGAAGAAACGCAGGGAGCAACTGTAGATACTGCGGCACTCCGTCAGGCAGTCGACATATGCAAGCCGAGTCGAGCAAGCCAGGTTCCAGTCAGACTTTCCGATGTTCGTCGGGAATTGTGACCACATCGGCCATCTGGGCCGGCGGATCCGCTTGTGACATGGGTTTCCTCGCCATCGATCGTAGCTCGTACAGCCGGAATTCCGGGGTCGCCCCTACCGACCCCAAGGCGCCGGTCGACCTCGAGTTGTCCGACGTTCCTACACAACCGGCCCTACCACTAACCCTACCTTGGGCAGCGGTGTGAAGATCGGTGGTTGCCCCGGAGGCGCGGGTCGTAAGGCCCGCGCCTCACTTTTTTGTGATGCATGGTGCAATTATTGCATGTCGCTCCAGTCGGGGGGAAGTGAGAAAACGAGGTGCGGGATGAGAACCAAGATGACGTCAGCGCTGCTGCTATCCGTGGCCTGCTTCGCGATACTCAGCCTATTCGGCTGGACTCGGCAGGAGTCGGACCGAACCGCTGATCACGAGCCGGGCACGGACGATGAGACGACGCTGTTTGTCGGTTAGACAGCTGGCATCGCCTTTCAGTCGATAGTCGAGTAGCAGAACCGTAGACGTGCCCACCCCGCCAGGGCATCCGTGTCTCGCATCCCTATCACCGCTTACCTCCCGGTTAGCCCTCCTATCGCGGATCCGCCAGCGTCCTTGTTGCCCACCGCCAGCGCCATGTGACAGTTTCATTCTTGCTCCACGCGACTGGCGAGCGGGGCGGCCGTTTGATCTAGACCCTCTGGAGTCGACCTCACTCAGTATGACTCGGACGCACGCAAACTCACCCACGATCCCATGCACGGTCATCCGGCATGTGGAGATAGAGGATCTCGGCTACCTGGGGGAGGCGCTCAAGGCGGGAGGTGTAGACTTCCAATACGTCGACGCGCAGTCCCTGGTAGGAAGTGCGCGCCATACTGCGGCAGCTCTCATCGTTCTGGGCGGGCCTATGGGTGCCTATGAGACCGAACGGTATCCGTGTCTAGCTGAGGAGATCGACCTGATTCGGCGACACCTGGATAGCCAGCGCCCCGTCCTCGGAATCTGCCTGGGCGCCCAACTGCTGGCGGCTGCCTGTGGGGCGAAGGTCTATCCAGGAAAAGAAGGGAAAGAAATCGGATGGGCTGAGGTAGAGCTCACGGACACCGGAGCCGCGGATCCAATGTGGACTGGATATCCAAGTCGGTTTTCGACCTTCCACTGGCACGGAGATACGTTCGATTTGCCGTCTGGCGCGCAGGTTTTGGCTCGGACGGACAGATACGTGCAGGCGTTTCGGCTCGGCGCAAACGCTTGTGGCGTGCAGTTTCACCCGGAAGTCGTCCCAAAAGAGCTGGAGAGTTGGATTAGTGCCTACCACTTGGAGCTGGAACGCGAGCGATTGAGCTCGGAGGACGTGCTGAGCGTGCCCGACGAGCAAGCGCATAGGGCGCTGGCCCTCAAGTTCGGGGAAAACATCGCCCGCTGGTTGAGACTCGCTGCCAGGCCGTAGCGCTATCGCGCCGCAGGCTGGCGACACCTATTTTTTGGGCGCCCTGTTCACCTCAACAAGAATATGGAACGATGATCTCTACACGAATCGCGTTGCTAGCCGCCTCCGTCGTCCTCGCAGTCCCCTCCTACGCGCAGGTCCCCGAGCTCACGGTTGAGAGTATCTACAGATCTCAGGACTTTGACGCCGAGCAGGTCGAGGTCCTGTGGATGGAGGACGGCCGCTACTATACGGTCGTCGAGGAAGACGATCAGGGCCGAACCGATCTGTACAGGATCGAAATCGCTTCTGGTGCGCGGCAACTTCTGATTCGCGGAACCGAATTGATGCCGCCCGGCGCCGATCGGCCGGTTCGCATCAGCGAGTACGCGTTCTCCGCCGATAATTCCAAGCTCCTCATCGCGACGGAAAGGGAGACGATCTGGCGCCGTAGCTCGAAGGCCATCTACTACGTCTGGAACTTCGCGACGAGCACGCTGACCCCAGTGAGCACGGAGCCCGGCTATCAGCAGTACGCCAAGTTCTCGCCCGATGGAAGTCGCGTCGCCTTCGTCCGCGACAATGACGTCTACGTGACGGAGCTTACCGGCGGCGCAGAGACGCGTCTAACCTCCGACGGCGGCGAGAACATCATCAACGGGACGACCGACTGGGTCTACGAAGAGGAGCTATCGTTGGTGGATGGGTTCCGTTGGAGCCCCGACGGTCAGCGCATCGCCTTCTGGCGCTTCGACCAGAGCCCCGTCGAGACCTTCTACTTGATCGATGAGATGACGCTGTACCCCGAGCTGAAACCGGTTCGCTATCCCAAAGCAGGGACCGACAACTCGCAGGTTCGCCTGGGCGTCGTCGAGATCGCATCGGGCCGAACAACTTGGATAGACGCCTCCACGGTCAGCCAGGACGGCTACATAGCCCGGATGGACTTCGCCACATCCCCCGACGAGATCTGGTTCCAGCGGCTCAATCGCCACCAGAACACGATGGACCTGGTGATTGCCGATGTACGCTCGGGTGAATCTAGGACCGTGATGACCGACCGGGACAATGCGTGGTTGAGCATCAACGTGCCGACATGGATCAAAGACGGGCGGGAGTTCGTCTACCTGAGCGAGCGTGACGGCTTCGCCCAGTTGTATCTGTATGCCAGGGACGGCAGAGAGATACGCAAGCTCACGACAGAGAATTGGGATGTCTTGGGTATGTACGGCGTCGACGAGGAGGCCGAGGTTGTCTACTTCACCGGTGCTGCCGATGGGCCCCTCGTTCGCCCCCTTTACAGCATTGGGCTCGACGGTGAGAGATTCACGCGCATCTCGGGCACGCGGGGTACGCACAGAGTCAGCTTCGACCCAACCTTCACCTATTACGTGGACACGTACTCGGAAGCCGGTGTACCACCGGTACAAACGCTGAGAACCGCGAACGGGGATGCGGTCCGCACGCTTGCCGACAACGCCCAACTGAAGCGGAGGCTCGACGCCCTGGGGCTCAATTTGCCCGAGTTCACAAAGGTGCCGTTCGACGACGGCCTCGAACTCAACGCCTGGGTGATCAAGCCGCCGGCCTTCGATCCCTCAGAGCGGTACCCCCTTCTCATGTACGTGTACGGCGGGCCGGGCTCGCAGACGGTAACCGATTCCTGGGGCGGCGAGCGCTATCTCTGGCACCAGTTGTTGGCCCGTGAAGGATATCTCGTGGCCAGCGTAGACAACCGCGGCACCGGCGCTCGGGGTGTGAACTTCAAGAAGATTACCTACATGCACCTGGGCAAGTACGAGTCGCACGACCAGATCGTATCAGCCCGCTACTTCGCCAGCCTGCCCTACGTGGACGGGAGCCGTATCGGAATATGGGGGTGGAGCTACGGCGGCTACATGGCCGCTCTTTCCGTCTTCAAGGGCGGCGACGTGTTCAGGGCCGCCATTTCGGTCGCGCCCGTGACCCACTGGCGACTCTACGACACGATCTACACCGAGCGCTACATGCGGACGCCGGAAGAGAACCCGGAAGGATACGAGCAAGGCGCGCCACAGACACACGCCGCGGAACTCGAGAGCCGACTGCTGATCGTGCACGGCACAGGAGACGACAACGTACATCCACAGAACTCGTACCAGCTCATCGAATTGCTCGAGAACGCGAACAAACAGTTCGAGTTCCGCATCTACCCCAATAAGGCACACGGTATCCGCGGACCCGAGACGCGGACGAATTTGTTCACGTTGTTGACGGATTTCGTGCTGGAAAACCTCTGAGGGAAGTGATTGGTGAGTAGTAATTGGTGATTGTAGTCCACGTTCAACGGGACTGATCACCAATTACCACTCACTACTTACTCCGCTGCATCACATCACATCGGGCCTCAAATCATAATCAACCTGCCACGGGGGAAGCTCCGTACCGCCTTCCTTGAGGAAGTGGTCGAACCAGCGCAACATGCGGAGACTGTAATCGTAGCGCGCGCCGGCCCGTCGATTCCCGTGTCCCTCACCGGGGTACAGGACCAGCCGCACAGGCACTTGGGTCATCATCTTGAGCGCTCGATACAGTTCGCGAGACTGGCCCGGGTTGACGCGCGGATCGTCCTTGCCGTGCAAGATGAGAAGCGGCGTCCGCGCCTGCTGGACGTACATGATCGGGCTACGCTCGAGGAATAGCTCCGGATTCTCGTAAGGGTTCGTAAGCCAGTGGACCAGTTCCATCTCCTTCGGGATGTCGCTCGTGCCCGTCTTCGACAGCTGATCCGATATGCCAACGAACATGACGCCGGCCGCGAAGCGGTCGCTGTGCCGGGTCGATCCCCAAGCCGTGAAGTACCCGCCGTAGGACCCCCCGGTGATGCCGACGCGCTCGGGATCTGACAGCCCGCGCTCGATCAACGCGTCCACGCCGGCCAGCACATCATCGAACTCCGCGCCGGCACCATCGCCCTGGTCCGCCTTGGCGAAGTCAACACCACGGCCCGTGCTGCCTCGATAGTTGGGGTAGATCACCGCGTAACCACGAGCGGCAGCCATCTGACCGGGCATGCTATAGCTGGTCAACCACCCGTTCTTGTAGTGCGACTCGGGCCCGCCATGCGCCACGACTATCGTCGGAACGAGCTCGCCTTCGGATCGCTCGAGAGGATGGATTAACAGGCCCTCGATCTCTAGACCGTCCTCGGCGGTCCAACGGACGATCTCCTGCCTGGCGAGGCGAATATCAGAAAGCCATGGATTGACGTCAGTCAGACGTGAAGGCTCCTCGCGCCGATCGATGCGCATCGCGAATGCTTCCCTCGGCATCTCCGAGGACTCCGCCACCAGCGCCAATCTCCGTCCGTTCGCTCCCAAGCTGAGAGCGTCCGACACCAACTCCTCGCTCTCGTACAGACTCTCGTCGTTCTGACCGTTGGTCCGCACACGACCGACGCGCGTTCCTGTACCAACGTTGGCGAGGTAGACAATCCGGCCGTTGGGAGCGAAATGGAAATCGGCAACGTGGCCTTCCAAGCCGGGCAACAGGTCGCGCAACTCGCCGCCCTCTGCACTCACCACCATCAGGCGCCCTTCCAGCGGATCGTGGATATCGGCACCCGAGACCATGGCTATCGTCTCACCGTCTGGGGACCAACGGAAAGAGCCCAGCTTTCCCGGGTTTTCGATCTTCGCCAATACGGCGCCCGTCGAAGCGTCGATCACGTGCAAGCGTCTGTGCATGTAGCGGTCATCGATGAGCGGAGTCGGCGAAAGGTCCGTGAGCAGACGGGTGCCATCCGGATCCCATTCGACGTGCCAAGGCTGACCAGGGACGTCGACCATCTCCGCGACTTCAGCCGGCTCTTCCAGCCCCCCTGAGACGTTCAACACGAAAAGGCGCTTCGACAGCCAGTCCTCCTCGTAGATCTCCTGGTCGAAGCCCTGCTTTCGCAGTTCCTCCAGATCGAGCGGCGCGGTCTCGTTCGCTACGAAAGCGATCGCCCGCCCATCGGGCCGCCAATCGAAGGCCTCGATATTCGTTTCGTGGTGATACAGACGAACCGACTCGCCGGCCTGTGCCGGGATCACGTAGATCGAAGTTTGTTCGTCGCCTTCACGACGCGCCAGATAGCTGAGGTACTCGCCATCCGGGCTCCAGCGAAGGTGCGAGACATTCACTTCGCCGGCGACGAACGGCCTGTTTTCCGACCCATCGAAAGAAACGACATAGAGCTGGCTCCATGCCGGGCCGTTTTCATCTTCGCCCACCTCCCTGGGCACGCTCAACGTATAGGCGATGGCATCGCCGTCGGGCCGGAGCGCGACTTCGCCGACCGTCTGGATACGTGCCACGTCTCTCGGCGTCAGGACCCGCGCTTCGCTGGCGAGGCCGGCTTCCTGGTCCTGCACGGCGGGAATCGCCGAGCGAGGTACGATGCCCGATAGCGCGAGCGCGCACAAGGAGAGCATCAGGGTGATGTTGAGACGCTGCATCGGAACCTCCTGGTCGTTAGCTCACTAAGCGCTCGACCTCGTCGAGCACGAACTCGGTAAAGGGAATGGCGCAGGTGAAAGCCGGGGAGACAGCGTTCAGAATATGAAAGGAACGCTCGTCTCCTTCCATGCAGAAGTCCTGAACCAGTTTGTATTCTTTGACATCGATCAGCTGGGCGCGAATACCCGCCGGCCCCCACCTCCTGAATTGCCGCGGCTCCACGCCAGTCGCCAGCAACGCCGCCAGGCTGACCATCCTCGGTTTGTACGACTTGGGCAACTCCTGAAGTGCTACGCTGCGGAAGTTGGCGCGGTTAAGAAGAAACAGGAATCCCTCAAAACGCATGATCTCGAGAAAGTCGCTCAACTCGAAGTTCTCGAACCGCTTGTATTGCTCTCGCCAGAACGCCGGGACCGCCGTGGGCCCGATGGTCACTTGTCCGTCCACCGTCACCGTGAGGTGCACGCCCAGGACCGGAATGTTGGGATTCGGCAGAGGATAGATGCACGTGTTCAGCGAGTTGCAACCGGGCTCCGAATGCAGGTACAGCCCCTTGAACGGCAGGATCCTATAGCGATCGCCGAAGCCGAAGCTCCGGGCGATGCGATCGGCGTAGAGACCCGCCGCATTGATGACATAGCGCGCATCTATGGAACCCGCGGTCGTCCCAACTTTGCCGTCCTTGGCACCGATATATGCGACGCCGGTGAGTACTTCTACCCCAGCATCGCCTGCTTCCTCGAAGAACGCGTTCACGACTTCCACCGGATCCACCGTTGCCGTCGTCGGTGAAAAGAGGGCGCGCTCGAAGGTCCGAGCCCGCGGTTCGATCTCCCGAACTTCTGCGGCGCTCACCTCATTCAGTTCCACACCGTTTCTTCGCCCACGATTCAGAAGATCATCCAATCTCGACAGCTCGTCGGCATTTTGTGCTACGACCAGCTTTCCGCATCGGTTGATACGCACCCCTCGTTCGTCGCAGTAGCGACCCAACCGCTCGTTTCCATCGCGAGTGAAGCGCGCCTTGAAGCTGTCTTCGTCGTAGTAGAAACCGGCGTGAAGCACCCCGCTGTTCCGGCCGCTAGCGTGTCGGCCGCAGCCTTCCTCTTTCTCGATGACTACGACCCGGGCATCCGGGAATCGTCGCTTCGCTTCGATGGCCGAGCGAAGCCCGATGACACCGCCACCGATGACAAGGAAATCTGCGGTACGGGAAGCAGCCAATGCGGATCCTCTCGGACGTTGACGGGCTGGGGCAACTGAAGATGCACGGTTCGCCTCCGGCGTCGCAATGGGCCCCGGATTACCTGCATCTGGTCTGGAGTTTGCTTTTGATGGCACGAGCGCAAGAACAGAATAGTTGCAGAATCGAGACACTTCATGCGCTCTGAGCAAGAGACGACTGGAGTGGTGTGGTCACTGCTCAACAGTCCTGGGCCTAGGTGTGCTGTAAACGCAACACCCCGGAAAGTGCTTTATCCATGCGGCGGGAACCTTGACAGTGCTGATCTTGCAGAACAGCTTCCGTGATTCGGAATATCACCGGGCTTCCCCGGGAACGGCTGGCCTGATCGCGTCGCTGCCCGGGCTGGTAGCCATAGTATGCGTTGAGCCATCCGTGTCCCGCCACCGTGAAATCCGTCTTCCTCGTGAGGTGGGGTGGAGGAGTAGAGGTGCGTTCGACGTTTTCCTGGAGAGCAATGCCTGATGCCGTCTAACGAAGGGCCGCCGGAGCCTGCGTACACTCGCTGGCCCAGCACGCCGGGGTTGATCCATGGCCGCACGCCGCTTCGAAACGGTCGCGGACCTGCGGACGAACTAGACCTGGCGTCTGTGGGGTCTACACTTCGCAGACACCGCTGGACGGTCATCGGGGTGGCGACCTCGGTATTCGTCATCGTGGCAGCGCTTACCCTGGTCTGGCCCAAGAGCTACGAATCCTCAGCGACCATCCTGATCGAGAAGCGCACTCCCAATCTCGATTCACAGGCCCTGGCCGTGTTGGAGCGATTGGGGCGCAGCAACGAGACCGAGACCGAAATCGAGTTGGTGCAGAGTCGCGCCGTCGTACAGTTCGCGGTGGACGAGCTGGACCTGCACGTCGTCGCAAAGACCGAGGAGGGAGATCGGCGTCCGAGCGAGGTGTTCCCTGCTTTTGACGCCGGGAGGGATGCGCAGCCCGGCAGTTACAGGATCACGGGAACGGAGCACGGATATCAAGTCCGGGACATTGAGCCGGATACGCTGGTCACGGTGATCGATATGGGCCCAGAGCTCAGCTTCGCCGGTATCCGAGTCGCTTTGCCCGACGTCCCTCTAGAAAGCGAGTTGTTTCTGGTGGCCACCGCCTTCCCGTTGGCGGTGGAAGAGGCTGAAGAGCGAATCATGGTGTCCCGCGTCAGCCGAGAGGCGGATCTCATCCGGCTGACGTGTGAGGGCTCAACGGCACTATCGGCACACGATCTCTGCGCGGCGGTTTCCAACAACTACATGCTATTGCGCGGGGACCTTCAGCGTGCCGAGGCGACCGCCACCGCCGACTTTCTGCGTGAGCAATCGGCTCAGATCGGAGCGGAGTTGGCGGCCGCCGAAGACCGTCTTGAAACCTACGCGCGGCGCAACCAAGTTGTCGCGCTAGAGGAGCGGGCATCCGAGGAAGTTCGGCAGTACGCCGAGTTGACGGCACAGAGAGAACTACTCGAGTCGGAGCGCGTGGCGCTGGCCGACCTAATCGCTGAAATCGAGAGCGATAACGCAAGCAGTGGAAAGTATCGCGAGCTTGCCAGCTTCCCCACGTTTCTCACCAACGAAGCCGTCACGGACTTGCTTGCCAGTCTCGTAGAGTTGGAGAACGATCGCAGCGAGCTCGCCGTCTACAGAACCGAGCGCAACCCGGAGCTGGCCGCGCTGGATACCAGGATCGCGGAGATCGAGCGGCAGCTTCGAGGAATTGCCACCAGCTACGAGAGAGCGCTCGCCGTGCAGATCGCCTCTCTCGACAAGACACTGGGAGGAGCCGGTCAGCGACTGGCGGCGATTCCGACGCAACAGGTTCAGACTGCCCGGCTCAGACGCCAGGCCAGCCTGCTCGAGCAACTGTACGCGTTCCTCGAGACGAGACTCAGAGAGGCCGAAGTGGCGGAAGCGGTCAACTTGCCCAGTGCCCGGATCGTGGATGCGGCTTCGATCCCGCAGCGTCCGTCTTCGCCGAGGATTCCGGTCAATCTGGGACTGGGAGTGTTGTTGGGGCTCGCTTGCGGCCTGACGTTGGCTCTCTACAAGGATTTTCGTGACACGCGTTTCCGAAACCGCCTGGACGTCGAGCGCCAAACCGGCCTCCCGGTTCTCACTATGATTCCGAGGCTGCGTGAGCCCGGTCCGGTCTTGCCCGTTGTGGCGTCGCGGACTGCGCTGTCCGGCGGCGGCAGGCACCACCGTGCATCGTCACGAGGCGCGGATCAACGGCTGATGGCGTTGGAATCATTCCGCAGCCTGGCCGCCGACCTGGGATTTGCGGCCAAGTCCATCGAGCGCGACAGGCTCTCGTCCATCGCCATCACAAGCGCCAGCCGAGGAGAAGGCAAGACCTTCACCGCCTGCAACCTGGCCTTGGTCTGTGCGGCGCGCGGGTCCCGGACTCTTCTCATCGATGCGGATATGCGTGCATCCGGGCTGACCAAGTTCTTCAATCTTCCATCGACGATGCCCGGCCTGAGTGACGTCCTGGCTGGCAGCACCGAGCTGAAGAAGGTCTGGAGACGAATCAAGGTCCGTGGCTCGGAACTCTGGGTGATTCCAGGCGGTACACCGACGCCACATTCGGCCTGGCTGCTCGAGTCATCCGAGTTTGCCTCGCTCCTCGCGGGCGCTTCGCTGGACTTCGACCAGATCATCATCGATACGCCGCCGCTCAACGTGATCACCGATGCGGCAACGGTTGCCGCAGGTGTGGACGCCGTGGTGCTGGTCGTACGCGGCGGTCAGACGGACCGTGAAGCGCTTGAGATGACACTGGAGCGCTTGGATCGAGCGTCCGGCCCCGTCGTCGGAATTCTGCTGAACGATGTGGATTTACCCGAGCAGTACCTCAGCCACTACAACTACGGGAGATCGAGCGATACTGAGACCTGAGCAAGCGTTGATGAGCAGGACCCTGGTCCTCTCAGTCGGGACCCTGTTCATAGCCCTAAGCATGTTTGCAGCCTGTTCGTCCAAAGTGCAAGAGCAACAGAACGCTGCGGATGTGAAGCCGGATACATCGGCCGGAGCGTACCCGTTGGAGCCTGGCGATGCAATTCGTCTGGCCTTTTGGCGCGAGCCGGAGCTCAGCAGTGAGTACCCCGTGGACGAGACTGGCGCGGTTGTGCTCCCGTTCCTCGGGCACCGCAACGTGACCGGGATCCCACCGGCCATGCTCAAGGAACAGCTCCTCGAAGAGTACGGAGGGCAACTGCAGAATCAGCAGGTCCAGGTTACGCTGTTGCGGCGCGTGAGGGTGCTGGGCGCGGTGAATGAGCCAGGCCTCTACTTTGTCGATCCTACGATGACTCTGGGTGACGCCATTGCGCTGGCTGAGGGAGTGGCGAGCGATGGCAAGCTCGATGACATCAAGATTTTCAGGGACGGCGAAGAGATTCGCTCAAACCTGGACAGCACCGTCAGAGTAACGGAGGTACGATCAGGGGATCAGATTCTTGTTCCTCAACGTAGTTGGTTCAGCCGTAACGGTGCGATAATCGTTGCCTCGATGGTGAGCGCATTAGCGTTTATTCTCGTGGCAGCAAGCTTCTGAGCTCGATCGAGTTCTAATGTTCACAACGCCCCTCAAATCAACGCGCCCAGTAGACCTAAGAGCTACTCAAGGTAGTCGCTCAAACCGGGTCAAAGCACGTGCGCTAACAGTGATTCGTGTGCTGGCGGATCTACTCGTGGTGCTCGCCGGTTTCGCGATCAGCTACCACGTCTATGCTTCCCTGATCGATATGCAGTTGCTCGACCGAACTCCGCCCAATCTGACTTTGTACTTTCCCCTCGGACTCCTGTTCACGTCGATCTTGCTCGTAACGTTTTGGCGGCTCGGCCTCTACCGCCAGCGGGCCAGCGTGTTGAATCTCTGGGAAGTCGAGACCACAGTGAAAGGATTCGCGGTGGCGGGGGCTTTCTTTTTCGCACTCCTCATCCTAACTAGGCTCGGCAGTTACTCTCGCCTAATCGTCGTAGGTGGCATGGGCATCGCCTTGATGCTGACGCTACTGGAGCGCCGACTGATCTCTGCACTTGTACGTGGGCTGCAACTTCGCGGACGACTAGGCCGACGCGTCCTGATCTACGGGTGCGGCGAGACCGGTCAGCTGCTCATGAAGAAGATGGTGCAAGCGCCTCACACTGGATGCAGCGTGATTGGCTTCCTCGATGACCAGGCAGTTCCTGGAAGTCCTGTGACGTGCAGCATCAGTCAAACCAGCCGCGAGGAGTTCCGAGCGACTGTGCTTGGCCGTCTGGATGAGTTGCCGGTACTCGCCATCAAATATCAAGTTGACGAATTGCTGGTGGCAAGTTCGTCCCTGGATTCGGAGCGCGCGGAGTCGATGATTCAACTCTGCCACGAACTCGGCTTAAAGGTTGGTATCGTTCCGCATCTCGGGGACTTCCGCGCCGACCAGGTCGAGATCGACGATCTGAGCGCCATACCCATCCTAAGACCGCACTCCGGTGCGCCCGGCAAGTTACATTTCGCGGCGAAGCGTGTACTCGACGTGACGCTTGCCGCGGCCTTATTACTCCTTACGGCCCCCCTCTCGATTCTGGCGGCCTTCGCGATCCGCTTGGAATCGCCGGGGCCCGTGATTTTCACGCAAAACCGTATCGGCCAAGGAGGTCGGGTTTTCCGGATGTTCAAGTTCCGGACGATGCGATTGGATGTCGATCCCTATGCGACGGCTCCCACCAACCGGGATGACCCGCGCATCACCCGTGTGGGCCGAATCGTCAGGCTCGGCGGAATCGACGAGCTCCCACAGCTCGTCAACGTACTACGTGGCGAGATGAGCCTCGTGGGGCCGCGTCCGGAGATGCCTTTCATCGTGGAACGCTACACTCCGCTGGAACGTCTCCGCCTCGGGGCCACGCCAGGGATTACAGGGCTCTGGCAGTTGAGCCCAGACCGACACGCGGATATCCACGACAACATCGAATACGACTTATACTACTTGCGCCATCAGTCTCTATTGCTCGATGCGCTCATCTTGCTGGAGACCGTATTTTTCGCCGCCGGCGCCATTCTACACAGTCTTTTCCCGCGACTCCCAGACGCTGGCCGAACACGGGGGACTTCGCCATTCGTGGCCCCAAAGCTCAGACGTGAAGCTGACATGGCCTCTTCAGACGAGGCCATAGAACCGCCGGCAGTGCAGTCATTGGGACGCGTGCCTGGCAACGATGTGCATGAACGTATTGTTCAAGGGAGGATACGGTGAGGGTTGCCATTCTCGGTGCCGGAGGCTTTATAGGTTCCCATCTTGTCAGCCACCTGCTGTCCGATGGGAAGCACGTCGTAGTCGGATTGGATACATCCAATGAGAAATTGGCAGACATATCGACCGAGGACTATATCTTCTACCAGGCCGACGTTCGACAGGTGCCGGACTTATTGGATGAGATAATCCGCGAAGCCGACGTAGTCGTAGACCTAATCGCCCATGCCAACCCCAGCATGTATGTCGCAAACCCAATCGACGTGTTCGAGTTGAATTTCATGCAGAATCTGCACATCGCCGAAGTCTGCATGAGGCACCGCAAGCGCCTGATCCAGTACTCGTCGGCCGAGGTTTACGGTAAGGCGAACGACGGCGAGCTGTACAGCGAGGAGACGACCGACCTCGTCATGGGACCGGTCAGCAAGCAACGCTGGATCTATGCCAGCGCAAAGATGCTACTGGAGCGCGTCCTCTATGGCTACGGAGTTTCTGGCGATCTGGAGTACACCATCGTGCGGCCCTTCAACTTCGTCGGCCCTCGGCTAGACTACCTCGTGCCCCCCGGCTCCATGGGCGGCCCGCGCGTCTTTCCGCATTGGATGTCGGCGCTGCTCACGGGCGGACCGCTTTACCTGGTCGATGGTGGTCACGTGCACAGAGCCTTCATGCACATCGCCGACGCGAACGCAGGATTCCAGACCTTGCTGGACCACCCTGAGGAGAGCAGGAACCAGACGTTTAATATGGGGAACCCAAACAACAACCTGAAGGTCCGTGAACTGGCGTACCTCATGATCGAAGTGTACGAAGAGCTAACGGGCCACAAGGTAAAGTCCCCGATCATCGAGGTCGACGGCGAGGAGTTCTACGGTGAAGGATATGAGGACTCCGACCGCTTGCCTCCGGATATCTCGAAACTTCAAGAGCTTGGCTGGCAACCCAGACGTGACGTGCGGACAACATTTCGAGACGCCATGGCCTATTACGTAGACCGCCCTGAGGAATCGGTATTGATCACAGCGCCGGAGAGCATGACGGGCACGACCGGCCAGCAACTGCTCGCCGAGGGGGGGGTGGTATGATGCCCAAGAAGAAAGCCCTGGTCACGGGGGCCGGAGGGTTCATCGGTCATCATCTCGTATCGTTCCTCAAGATGAAGGGCTACTGGGTCCGCGGGATCGACTTGAAGCATCCTGAGTTCGCCGCAAGCGATGCCGACGAATTCCTGCTTCTTGACCTTCGACAGTCATCGAGTTGTCTGGAGGCGACGACAGGCGCGGACGAGGTCTACGCGCTCGCAGCCGACATGGGTGGTATGGGCTTCATCTCCGCTAACCATGCAGAAATCCTGCACAACAACATCCTCATTAACGTTCAGACGATCGACGCGGCTCGAGCAAATGGCGTCACGCGGTACTTCTTCTCTTCGTCCGCATGCGTATACCCAGAGTACAAGCAGACCGCTGTCGATGTGAGACCACTGCGCGAAGAAGATGTGTACCCAGCACAGCCGCAAGACGCCTACGGTTGGGAGAAGCTGATCACGGAGCGTCTTTGCACGCACTATCGCGAAGACTTCGGCATAGAGACTCGAGTTGCTCGCTTCCATAACATCTTCGGCCCACTAGGTACCTGGCACGGCGGCCGCGAGAAGGCGCCGGCCGCAATCTGCCGGAAGATCGCCACAGCAAAGCTTAAGGGCGAAAGCGAGATCGAGATTTGGGGCGATGGTGAACAAACACGCTCG
>Ga0209536_100002629_pt1 | contig 29256 bp, 17 predicted proteins | sample DeeMarSeWOR28_12_FD_187461 | JGI IMG/M metagenome (GOLD analysis project Ga0209536, IMG submission 187461) | Marine sediment microbial communities from White Oak River estuary, North Carolina - WOR-2-8_12 (SPAdes) (version 2) | ecosystem: Environmental > Aquatic > Marine > Intertidal zone >...
CGAAACGCTCTGCGAACTGCGTGTACTGAACGGACTTGACCTCGGTCTTTTCCAATTCGTCGATTCTCTCGACTATCTTGCGCAGTGCCTTTGCGTCGTTGGCTCTGCCGTAGAATCCACCCGTGTTTTCCGCAATTGCCTTGAGCAATCCTTCGTCGAGATTTTGCCCTGTCGGCATCTTATATGTCCCGAGCAGGGTCTGAACTGTCGTGTATGCCTGGGCCGAGCCGATTCCAATAGTGTATATCTTTATGTCCCACTTCCTCGCCAATTCGGCTGCTTCGAGAGGCTCATATTCACCGGCATTGTTCATGCCATCGGTGAGCAGCACAATCACCTTGCTCTTTATCTTGAAGCTGCCTTCGTTGGCGTCTGAGATCTGCTCGCCCGAGGCGGCCAATTGCCTCTTCCTCTGCTGGATTTCCTCCTCGGCCTTCTGCAACCTCGCCGCCGCCAGCGCAATGGCATCGCCGATGGCCGTACCGTCCTCGCTGCTGCGCGCCGGGACGATATCGGTCTTTCGCAGAAACTCTACTAGAACGTTGTGGCTGTGCACGAGCGGGCACTTCGTATCGGCATATCGGGCAAACGTGATCAAGCCTATAAGGTCGCTGCCCCTTCCGCTAAGGTCTTTCTTATCACCTTCGACGAAATCGGACATGACCTTCTTGACGACTTCCAGACGATTGAGCTTCTGCCCGTAATAGTCCATCTCAGTTTGCATGCTGCCGGAACGGTCGACGACGGTTTCGATCGCCACGCCTTCGGTGGAGATCTCCGACAGGACAGTTCCCTTCCTCGGACGCGCAAGGGCCACTATCAGCAGAGCGACGCAAACTAGTCTGGCCACCATCAGTGACGGTCTGAGCCTGATCCGCCAAGACAAAGCGCAGCTTTTGACATCCACAAGGCTCGGAAATCTTACCGCCGCCGTGCGTTTCTTGCGCAGCATCAGATACGCCATAGCAGGCAGAACCAAAAGCAGCATCAGTGCCCACGGTGAATACAACTGCATCTATACGCTCCCGACCTCTGCGGTTTCTTCGCAGACGACCATATCCGTGACATCGACCTTTCGTTCGTCGGATCTTGTCTTCTCTATGAAATTCTTGACCAGATCGAACGTTCGCTGAATCTGATCTGTCGCCGGCTCGTGCTTGGCGAACTTAACCAGATCGCAGTGCCTAAGGAATTCACCAAGGCTCTCCTTATCTGACTGCGAAAGAACGTCTGTGTTGGCAAGTTCGAAGAGGAACTCTTCCGTAGTTCTCTCTGGTGCTCTGAGACTGAAGCGATGCTCGATATAGTGCCTCAGGATATCGCTGATTCGTTCGTAGAACTCCTTGATCCTGCCGGCGCCGACCAGATCCTCTTTGACCAGGACCCTCAGTCTTTGGTAGGCAAGCTCGTGCGCCGGTTTGAAAATCCTGACCAGCTCCCTGACTCGTCTGCGGCGAAGATACAGCCAGGTGCCGCCGGCGGCAATTACAGCTATCACCCCCAGCGCCCAGACCCACCAGAAGGAAGGCTCCTGAGGCATCTCCACGACATCCTCGATATCGTCTATCTGCAGCTCGGCGCGCTGCTCGCCAAGCAGTGAAGTGACCTCGATCTCGAGCGGTTCGGTTGTAAGCTCGTACTTCTTTTCCTCGGGGCTGTTGACATCGTGGAATACGAATGTAAAAGCCGGGATTGAATAAGTGCCCGACAGAAAAGGTTCGAGACGATACTGAACCTTGCTGACGACGTTGCCCTCTTCGTCGAGCTTATCGCCAGAGGAGTCCCAATCGACGATGCCGAAACTCTCGAGCACCTTGTCCACCTTGGGCATCTGCACCTCGTAGCCCGGCTCAATAGCGGCTTCGAGTTCCAGCGATACTGTCTCGGCGATTGTTATCTTGGCCCTGTCGGCGCGGACGTGAACGGTCAGAGGTCCTCGCTCGAAGTCTTTGTCGATCTCGAATTCTGACTTCTCGGCGCCGGCATCAGGACCCTGCCCACAACCGGCGCAGACGAAAAGCGCGCCGCAACAGAGCAGCATATACGAAGCAATCAGTTTTCTTGATGAAACCCTTGGCATACTCAATTGCGACTACTTTGCCGGCGCGGCAGGAGCCTGCTCGGACTCAGTCTCTCCTGCACCACTCAGCGCCGAGGTGTGGACAATCACGTTATGCTTATCCATAAGTTGTTCTATCAAATCCCGCTGGACGTCCTGGCTCTTCTGACTTGTGAGCATTGACATAACCTGCTGTCTGACTTCATCAAGCTCTTTCTGACGTTCGGGCGTGATTGTCTCGACCTTGACGATCTCCCAGCCTTTCTCGGTCTTGAAAGGCTCGTCAAGCACCTTTGGAGCTTCGGCGGCGAATATCTTCTTGTTTAGCTCCGCCTCGCTTCCGATGCCCGAAACGTATGAGCCGGCTTGAACTTCTGTCTTGACCTTGCCCCCGTCGTCCTTTGTATCTGCGTCCTTCGAGAACTCCCTGGCGAGTTCAGCGAAATCCTCGCCCTCTTTGATGCGGCCTATCAGTTCTTTTGCCTTCTGCTCGTCATCGACGAGTATGTGACTTATCGTCGCGCTGGAGGGATCGACAAATTCACCTTTGTTGGCCGTGTAGTAGGTCTGAATGTCAGTCTCAGTGATGTTGATCTTGCTGGCCAATTCATTGTTCATGACAAGCTGACTCAAGGCACCGCGCGTTAGCTGGTCGATCAGCTTCTTCGCCTCAGGTTTTGCCATCAGTTCGTCCTGGAGGGCTTGGCGATACAAGACTTCCTGTGCGAGCCAGCTTTGCAGAAATTGCTGCTTGGTCTGGGGATCCCTGTATCGTTCGAGCATTTTCTGTTTCTGTTCGTTCAGTTGCTCGCCAGACATGAAGGCCGCCATAGGTTCCAGTTGGTTTTCAATGTTATCCTCGATCATTGCATCGAGGTCGGCCTCGGTTATCTTCTCGGGGCCAATTTCAGCAACTATTCTTTCGCCAGCGGTAGGTGCGCCCTCGAGGCTGGTTCGGTCCATCAGTTCATAGCGCAGAGCCGAGAACTTGCCGAGCTTCTCGAAGCACTCCTTAACGTGCGCGTTGATCTGCGGTTTGAGTTCGGTCAGTTCGGCTGCCGTCTCGCTGCGATAGTAGAATTCAATAGCCCTGTCATAGATACCGGCCTTTTCCAGCAGCGTTCCGATTTGAAACATTGTTCTGGCACGCTCGGCGTCGGTCAATTCGGCGGCCAAGAGATAGTCCTGCCAAACCTCCGCCGCACGGACGTACAGATTTCGTTGGGCAAGCTTGCCGGCCAGTTGCTTAACCTGCTCGGGTGACAGTGACGCGTCTACTGTCTGGCCTACCCTTTCCGGGCCGGCGGGTCTCAAGGCCAGATTCGCCCCTGTCAAAGCGGTCAGAATCAGGAGCAACACGATTACTATCCAGCTCGCTGCAGGGCTGCTTTGCTTTTTCTCGGGAAGCGAAAAATCCAATTTCTCTTCCATCAATCTAACTCCTTAAGTAGAACGGGGCAGGCCCCACCAATCAGATGCCTAATATCGTTTGTGTCGCATATGGAAGAACCGAACCAGGTCCTGGATATATGGCTTGTCTGTGCTAATACTTATACAGTCGACGTTAATCGTTCGCAGCATGTTCTTCAGCTGGTCAAACCGCTGCGCGCTCGAGCTGCTGTATTGATTTCTAAATCTTCTACTGGAGGTATCGACAAGAATGATCTGGCCAGTCTCGGCGTCGGCAAATTCAATCAGTCCCGCGCCGGGCAATGCAACTTCGGCGCGGTCGCGAACCGAAACCGCGACAACATCGTGACGTTTGTTGAGAAGGCTGAGCGGCTTCTTGAATTCCGTCTCGATAAAATCAGATACGAGAAAGACCGTCGCCTTCTTGCGTATGACCTTGGCGAGATAGTCCAGAGCGGCGGCAATGTTAGTCTTCCTCCTGGGCATCTTGAAATAGAGCAGCTCGCGAATCAGCCTCAGCATGTGGCGGATTCCCTTCTTCGGCGGAATGTAAAGTTCGATCTGATCGGTGAAGATCAGCAAACCCACCTTGTCGTTGTTCTTGGCCGCGGCAAATGCAAGGACCGCACAGAACTCTGCGGCGAGTTCATTCTTCATCTTGTTGACGGTCCCGAAGTCGCCCGATGCGCTTAGATCGACGGCGAACATTACCGTCATCTCGCGTTCTTCGACGTAGCGTTTAATATACGGCTTGCCAGTGCGGGCGGTGACGTTCCAGTCGATAGTGCGAATGTCGTCGCCGGGCGTGTACTCACGGACCTCGTCGAACTGCATTCCCCGACCTTTAAAGACGCTCTCATACTGGCCTGCGAAGCTGGCGTCTACGGTCCGGGCCGTATAGATTTGAATCTGCCTGATCTTTTTTATTAGTTCTTTGGGAATCATGGCATCTCAAGACCAAATCTGCCGGGCCGCCTCTAAGGCACCTCGATGCTGTCAAAGATCGTCTTGATAATATCTTCGCTGGTCTTGTCTTCTGCTTCGGCTTCGTAGCTTACGATCACTCTGTGGCGCAAGACGTCAGGACCAATGCTCTTAACATCCTGCGGGGTGACGTAGCCTCGTTGCTGGATAAATGCGTGTGCTCGGGCGGCGACGGCGAGATAGATGGTCGCCCGGGGAGATGCGCCGTAGTTTATGAAGTCGGCCATCTCTATGCCGTATTTGTCGGGCTCTCTGGTCGCGCAGACTATATCGACAATGTAATCTTTGATCTTCTCGTCGATGTATATCTCATCGACCACACTTCTAACCTCGGAAATATCTTCGGGATTAACAACCGGGTTAATATCAAACTGGACATCCGTCGCCGCCATTCTGTCGAGAATCGTACGCTCCTCAGTCTTGTCGGGATAGTCAATCTTGAGCTTGAGCATGAACCGGTCCAACTGTGCTTCCGGCAGCGGATATGTCCCCTCCTGCTCGATCGGATTCTGCGTGGCGAGCACCAGAAACGGCCTGGGTACGGGGAAAGTTTCGTCGCCGATCGTGACCTGTTTTTCCTGCATCGCCTCCAGCAGGGCACTCTGGACCTTGGCCGGCGCCCTGTTCACCTCGTCCGCCAATATAATGTTGGCAAAAATCGGACCTTTGCGGGTCTGAAATTCCCCGTCGGATTGCCGATATATCTGTGTTCCGGTCAAATCGGCCGGCAGCAGGTCGGGGGTGAACTGAATTCGCTTGAAATCAGCGTTGATCGCCCGAGACAGAACCGTCACCGCCATAGTCTTGGCCAGACCCGGCACGCCCTCGAGCAGGATGTGGCCGTTGGAGAGCAGCCCGATCAGCATGCGCTCGAGCATATATCGCTGCCCGACGATTACCTTGTCCATTTCTGCGAAAAGCGATCTTACAAACTCGCTTTTTTCCTTAACCGCCTCTCCGATTTGCTTTACATCTGTCGCCATAAAGACATCTCCTTCAAATACTTGCCGCCAGCCGGGAGCATCCCGCAATTTGTGCCCGGCTAGACATATAGCCTTCTGTGTACACGTGTTGCGTAGATTTTTCTACGGCCTATCCCCCTAAAAGGTTCACATTATGCCAAAAAAATGGGCGAGATGCAAGCCCCACGGGGATTGTCTCTTGCGCCATTGAGCAAGGCGACTGGAAATGCCTTGCCTTGGAGCGAAGCTCTTGCATTGCTATGTCGGTTCTATCTCCGACGGGCTGTCGAGGTTCTCGGCGACGAGCACGTCCTCTGGCTCGGGCTGGTCCTTGGCGCGCTTGAAGGAGCCGTGCGACAGAGCGATCAGTGCCAGAGCCGCCATGAGAATTACACTGCCGACTCCTGTAAGAATCCAATTCTGTTGCTTGATGTAAGTCCCAATGTTCCAGATCATGGCCGAGACAGTTGTGATGGCGACAAACACCAGGGGAATGCTGATAAACCAATGCGGCGTCTTCCTTTTGACGAGATAGATCGTGACGGTGGCAAAGACCAGAGCCGCGAGCAGTTGGTTGGTCGTTCCGAACAACGGCCAGAGCAGTTGTCCTACGGACTGGCCCTCTTTGACCCCGGGCATCACGGCCAGCAGCAGTGCCACACTGGCGGCGATGCCGGCCCCGACGTATCCGTCCTTGAGGAAGGACATTCGATGTTGGCTGCCGAATTCCGCCAGAATATAGCGTCCCAGGCGGCAGGCCGAGTCGAGGGTGGTCAGGGCAAAGGCTACGATGATAAGCCCCATGAAAGTCTTGCCAAGGTTCTCGGGAATTCCGAGGTTCGAGATGAAATAGGCCGAGCCGTCAACAAAAGCGCCTACCTTTTGCCACAATCCCGCTGCGCTGCCCCAGGTCTCGTAATGCGCCATCCACGCATCTCTGGTCGCGAATCCCGCTGTACACGCTATAACGGCTCCCAACGCCAGCGCCGATTCGGCGGCCATGCCGCCGTAGCCCACGAACGCGGCGTCTTTTTCATTGGCGAGCTGCTTGGACGTCGTGCCGGAAGCCACCAGCGAATGAAAGCCGGTCAGCGCCCCACAGGCGATGGTGACAAACAGGAAAGGCCAGATAGGCGGAGCTCCCTCGACGGCGACTCGGACCGCCGGGGCGACGATCGTCGGACCGGTGACTATTATCCCCGCAAACAGCAGTCCAAGTCCCGCGTACAGCTTGAATGATTCGAGATAGTCCCGCGGTTGCAGCAGCAACCAGACTGGCAACACCGACGCGAGGAAGCTGTAGATGGCCAGCAGAATTATCCAGCCTCCCATCGCGTTGAATCCTAATTGGATTTCGGTTGACTTGAGCATGCCCTCTTCGGCCAATGCGTATGGATGGCCGGTACCCCACCAGACCGAGAGTAGCATCAGAATAATCCCCACGATGCTGGCGGGAGCGAGCCCGACCTTGGTCCGGTACATCAACAGCCCGATCCCCAGGGCGATCACCACCAGCGCGGCGGCGGGAAATACTACCTCGGGATACCGGATCAGCAGCCCGGCGATCAAGCGCAGGAAAATCGCCATCAGCAGGACGACGACAAAGAACATGATAACCATGTAGGCGGTGACAGCTTTCTTGCCGACGATGTCGCCGGCGATATCGCCGATCGATCTGGCCTTATGTCTCACCGAGAGCACCAGCGCGCTCATGTCGTGCACACAGCCCATCAGCACGGCGCCGAGGACCACCCACAACAGGGCGGGGACCCAGCCCCAGATCACTGCCAATGCGGGCCCGACGATGGGAGCCGCCCCAGCAATCGAGGCGAAATGATGACCGAACAGGACGTATCTGTTCGTCGGAACGAAGTCGATCCCGTCTTCCATTGTCCGCGATGGAACCGGCGCATTGGGATCGAGCTTGAAGATTCTCTTGGAGAGGTACCTCGCGTAGATGAAGTAGCCCAAAAGATAAATGACAAATCCGGCCGCGACGATGATGATAGCATTCATAGCACATCTCCAGGTAAGGGGCATTCTGATCGAGTCGCTACTTTTAGCGAACTTGCCGCCGGAGATTCTACAAGGCCGAGGGGCGGCTGTCAAGGAGAATAAGTCACTTGATAAGTCACTTGATGATAGGACTTTAGGAATGGTCTGCCAGGGGATATTCTACCTGTTGTGTTCGATCTGAAGCTGTGGAACCGCATAAGGCCCGTCCGGGAGCACGAGCGTTTCCTTTTCGGCGCGTCCCTGGGTTAGCCGGTCTATGGTTTGTTGCAGAATTCTGCGCGCAAAATTCACGTTTGACTCGCCTGTCAGCCGTTTGTTCTGAGCTGCCACATTAGTCTCGGGCAGTAAGTCCTCGCCGCAATCTTCAAGTTGCGGCGCACAAATGTAAATCTCCTTTGGCCCGGCCAGGCGGCGGTAGGCCTTTGACCACATCTGAACCTCCCACTGATCCGGCACGAAAGTCCAGTCCGGCTCCAGGATTCTTTCGAGAAAGCCCTCCGGTCCCAGGCGAATCGCCAGGCGAAGCATATCCTTATAGTTCGGATTGCCTACAGGGTCGGGATCGGTCAGATTGCCTAACAGGATGACCTTGCCGCTGGGCTTGGCGACGCGGGCCGCTTCGAAGACGGCTTTAACGCACTGATAGTGGTTAACGCCGACGTCACCCGCCGGGATAATCACCACGTCATACGGCCTGGTTACCGGAATCGTCGCATAGCTGCGAAGATGCTCCACGGCTGCCAGGTGGGCTTGTTCAAGTTCGCCCGCAAAAACTCCGGTGACTTCTCTTTTGTTGTCGATGGTCACGTTCACAATAAAGTCAACACCGGCCATCCTGGCGATGCGCAAAGCCTCCGCGTGACATGGATTGCCGTCCAGGACCAGATTTGTGGAACGTTCTTCGTTCAGTATGGAGGCCGAATGCAACCCGTAGGTTACGCCGCGGCCGCAGATGCCGGGACAGATAGCCTTTCGCCCGCCGGAAAATCCTGCCATAAAATGCGGCTCGACAAGTCCGGTGGCGATCTTCAGTTGAGCATCGAGATAATGGCGATTGACCGTCACTTCAGGTGTTCGATCGGTGCTGCCGATGGATCTGAGCATCGAATTGTCCGTCGAGACATGGTTAATGACCTCGATTCCGTCTCGAAAAGCGGACTCACCCAGCATGTCCCTAAGTTCCGGTTCGGCCATCGGCCTGTGAGTGCCGCAGGCGACGAGTATCTTGATGTCTTTTACTGAGCTTTGCTTGAGCGTCTCAACAATCGGAGCCAGAATACCCCCGGGACCGCTGTAGGGCACGGGCCTGGTATTGTCCGAGACCACGACAACGGCGTTGTCACAACCTCGTGCGAGCTCCGCCAGAGAAGCAGTCCCTGGAGGTTCACGCAGACAGTCGCGGACCGCAGCAGTTGGATCGGGCAGGGTCGCCACCTTCCCGGCCGACAGAACATCAGAGTTGCCGGGGACGTCTACTTCGATATGACCGCTGCCGAATTGCAGCGCGATAGTCTTGAATCTCATTTCTTCTTGGTTCCGTAATGGATAAAGACGATGGCGCCCATGCCGATCAGGACGGCAATCGCCGTCCCCGCGTTCAACACTCCAGTCTTGCCGAACCACACAATGCAATAGCCCACCGCCCCTGTGAGCAGGGCATAGTAAACAAAGGGCACCAGAGTCTTGCGGATCACGAGTCCCTCCTTGCCCAACAGTCCCACTACGGCTGACGCGGCGACGACATTGTGCACACAGATCATGTTCCCGGCTGCTCCTCCGACCGCTTGCAGCGCTACAACCCAGCTTGGATCGACGCCGATCCGCTGGCCCACGTCGAATTGGAACAGAGAGAACATCATATTGCTGATAGTATTGCTTCCCGCCACGAACGCGCCTATCCCGCCAATGAATGGAGCGAAGATGGGCCATGCCGAGCCTGCCAAGGCTGCAACGCCTTCGGCCAGTGCTATCGGCATCTTGGCGTACTCCGCGAGCCCTCCGTCGGTGTTGATAAACACCTGCACCATCGGAACGGTGAAAGCAAGGGCGCTCGATGCGGCCAGGCCGGCTTTGAGGGAGCTGGTCCAGGCTCGTTTGTAGCAAGCGAGGTCGATTCTGTGCATGAAGTACGTGATGAATGAGACGAGAATAAAGATCGTTCCCGGAAGATAGAGCGGCTGAAATTTCGAAGTAATGCCCGTGCCGAATATGTTCTCCCATGTCACCGTCCAGGATCTTACCCAGCCGGCCAGCGGCAGCGATTTCAAGCGAGTCAGGATCAGCAGCAATACCACAAGCAGGTAAGGCGCCCAGGCCTTCAACAGACTCATAGTGTTGTTGCTGTCGTTCTCACTGATTTCGATCTTGCCCGTCCAGTCCTTATCCCAGTTCTCCTTTCTTTCAAATTCCCAATGCTGATCGTCGCGCGGCATCAGAAAACCCTTGCGCGCGGCGGTTGTAACTATGACCAGGCCCACCAGGCCTCCCAGCAAAGACGGGAACTCCGGCCCCAGCGTAAAGGCTACGATCAGATAGGGTATGATCATCGACAGACTGGCGAAAATCGCGAATTTCCAGACAGCCAATCCCTCACGGAAGGATTTGTTCCTGCCGAAAAAACGCGTCATAAATGAAACGACTATCAGCGGTACCAGCACACCGGCGATTGAATGCAGCAGAGCCACCTTCCAGCCGATCATTGCCAAAAAGTCACTCCACTCGGCAAAGCCGTTTTGCAAAGCATAATCCGTTACGCTCTGTTCCGCCGTCAGGCCCGTGTTGACTCCGATGAGAATGGGAGTTCCCGCCGCTCCGAAGGATACAGGTGTGCTCTGAATAATCATCCCAGCCACTACCGCCGCCAGCGCCGGGAACCCCAGGCCGACCAAAAGCGGCACGCAGATCGCCGCCGGTGTGCCGAATCCCGCCGCCCCCTCCATCAGCGAGCCGAACAGCCATGCGATAATGATCACCTGAATGCGCCTGTCCGGCGTAATATCGGTAAAGCCCTTTCTGATGGCGCGTAGTCCTCCGCTTTCCTTCAGTGTGTTGAGCAGCAGAATCGCCCCGAAGATAATATAAAGCAAGGTGCCAGCAATGATCAGTCCGTTGATCGACGCAGCGACAACCTTCCAACCGGGTACCTTCCACACAAACAAGGCCAGCGCTGCGGCGACAAAATAGCAGATCGGCATCGCCCGGCTAGCCGGCCAGCGCAATGCCACAAGAAAGAATGCCACTGCCGCAATGGGCAGCAGCGCCAATACACACAATAGCCCTGTACTCATTCTCAACCTGTCAAAGAATCAATATATAGTATTTTCGCTGCGTTTCACGCATTGAGGCTTCTTTGTTCAGCCACCACGCGACAGAGAGCCTGCGTTCCCAATCGACCGAGCCCCTCGCCCCGGGCCTTGTTGAACAGCCCCTGGGCGAGCTCTATGCCGGATAGGGACAGTTCTGCTTCTTGAGCAAGTTCGGCTACAAGGCGAAGGTCCTTGCAGAGCAACTCGATCATGAAACCGGGATCGAGGTCATCGGCGACGATCTTGGGACCGAGGTTGGCAAGAGCCCAGGAGCCGCCGGCGCCGGAGGAGACGACGTCTACCATTGCGGCCGGATCAAGCCCGGCCTTTTTCGCAAGCAAGATTCCCTCGCAGCAGGCCAACATGTGCAGAGCGCAGAAGAGCTGGTTGCACGCCTTGGTGGTCTGTCCGGCGCCGACGGGGCCGACGCGAACGATCTTCGAGCCCAGGATTTCCAACAAGGCAAGACACTTCTGGAAAACCTGCTCGTCGCCTCCGACCATTATTGCCAGCGTTCCCTTCCGGGCGCCGACGTCACCTCCGGAAACGGGCGCGTCGAGATACTCCACTCCCTTGTCCTTGAGGCGCTCGGCAAACTGGCGCGTCGCGCTGGGTGATATCGTACTGTTGTCGACAACGATTAGCCCCGAGCTCGCCGACTGGCTTATCCCGTTCGATCCGAAGATAACCTGCTCAACGTCGGGCGTGTCCGGGACGTTGATGAACACAACCTCGGCATTCTCGGCCACCTCGGCGGGCGATGCGCAGACCGTCGCGCCCTGTGCCGACAGGGAATCACATTTGCCTAAAGTGCGATTGTGAACGTACAGGCTGTGGCCGGCCTTCAGCAAATTGCCGGCCATCGGCAGCCCCATGATGCCGATTCCGATATAGCCGATCTTCATGATACGATTCCACCTATTCTCAACTGGCAGCTACGGTTCAAGAATTCTGCATTTTTCAATCCTGCAATCATATAGAAATCCTCTGTGTATGGCAATGGATTGAATTCATGTGGGAACAATTGAAGTCTCGTCTCAACGAGAAATGAACAGGCTCACTCGGTGTTGTCACCGGCTAAGTCGCTTTGCTCGTATATCTGAGTGATCTGATAGAGCAACGCTTCGAGTTTCGAGAAGTATTCGTCCTCGGAATACTCTTGCTTTGAGTCGCGCAGCTTCATGACTGCAAGCTCGAGCTGATCCCGTTTTGACCTCAGATCGGGCGGCATCTTGCGCTCGACTTCGCTGTAGATCAGATGAAACTGGTGGGCCCGATATCCGTCGAGAGGCGCATCGTCCTGAGCCTTATTAACCGGGCGGATGCCCCGAAACCAATCGGCGCGGGTGCCCAAGCCGTCTCCGTTGTCATCGAGAAGTGCGTGCTCAGTGACCAGCCGTCCGGCGGCCAGGTAGAATTCATCGACCCGGCCTGAGGCGGTCAGAAATGCTTCGAGCAGAGAGGTCTGTCCGTCCTTGTCGAGGTCCGCCTCCGGCTCGGCGATTGCGCTGGCGAAGTACTGCCCGAACCGGGCGTAGTTTTGTTCGAAGCCGCTCTTGGTTGCGGTGATCACGACCCGTTGCGGCGCAGAAAGCTTGCTCAGATATGGAGCGCTTGAAGAGGCGCAGTTGATCAACACGACTGGCCTGAGCACAGGTCTGAGCCACTCGACCAGGACGTCCGCCGAGACATCGGGGCCGCGAAGATTGAACTTCGCCGTTCTGCCGTCGAAGGTACCGTGCCCGATCAGCACCAGCCACAGTGCGGTGGAGATTTCTTTCGACTCGGCGGCCAGGGTTTCCTGCAGGATTGTACGATCGTCGGATTCGCTGCCTTCGTCCAAGCCGATTGTAACAAACCTCGCCTCGGCTCTTGAGCAGGCTTTTTCCCAGAGTCGGACCCACTGGCCAAATTGTGCTGCGTACTCCTCAGTGCCCGTCGCGCCGACGACAACAATTACGGTGGTCTTTGGTGTCTCTTGCTGCTCGGCACCGTGTGCCCGGATACATACCGCGGCGATTGCGAGCATGCCAACCAACAGCGCTGTTATCACCTCTACCTTCACGGCATTCCTTTCCAGCGGCGCAGGGCCCATTCGCCGGCGAAGCACATAAGGGCCAACAGGAAAACCGTGGGGCCAATACCTGCCAGATCCCATAGCGGTTTGATCTGTGTGGTTGTAATCGGAACGTCCCGGCTGGGCAGCTCGCGCGCAAAATCGTTCAATTCGTCAAGCTCCACCACACGTCCTCCGGTCCGGCCGGCTATTGTTTCGAGCAGCGGCCGGTTGGCTCTTATAGACCTGAATTCGCGAGCTTCGAGATCGGCAGCCCATCCGGTCTCGGCGTCGCCGATCTCGTTATCCTTTTCGTCGGTTACAACCGCCCGGGCGAAGTAGCCGCCGCTAAAGCGCGGGACATATGCGGCCTCGAACAGTCCGCTCTCGCCCGGTACCGCCTCGGCCCTGAGCCGAACGGTTTGGTCGTTGGGGTCACGAAGTTCGATGGAAACCGACACGTTGTCCATCGGCTCGAAATCCTTGTCGCGGACGTCAACTCTAAGCGCGACCGGCTGGTTTGCCTTGTCACGCTCGCGAGCGATCCGCAGCGACGTTCGACCGGGCACATCTGCGACCAGCCATCGGACCGTCTGTCTCCAGAACTTGTCCATGTCATCATGCATCTCGGCCTGCTTGAGACCCCAGCGCCACATGTCGCCGATAGTTATTGCTGCGGTTCGTCCGTTGCCGAACCGCTGTGCGACCAGAGCGGGAAACCGTTGCGTTTGCTCGCTGCCTGCCGTGGCGACCACTCTGGCGCCGGCCTTTATGGTCCGGACCCGGTTGAGTACCTCGAACGCAGGCATCTCCGAGAGCCTTTGTTGTTCATCCTGCTCATTGTCACGTAACCTCGCCCAGGGTTGGAGCCAGCCTTCGCGGGTCAGATTCAGACGGATCTGATCCGTCGTTTCGGCCTGGCCCATCCTATCTAGATAGACCGGCAGGATCCGGCCGATAGGCGTACGATGGAAGCCGCCCTCCCGGAAGGATTCCTTGCCGCCGAGCATCAGGAAACCGCCGCCGCGCTCGGCGACGAACCGATAAAGCAACTCCATCTGATCGTGCGAAAAGAATTCCGCTTCTACGTCGTCCAGAATGACCGCGTGGTAGCGAAACAACTTCTCTTCAGTCTTGGGAAAGCCGTCGCGCAATTCTGCTACGTCTTCCCAGCCGACAGGATACATGGGAATCAGCACGGGCTGATCATACTGCTCGGTTTGGTCCTCGTCCTTGTTGTCGAATCCTCGATAGAGAGGATTACTCCTGTCGCCCCTGCGTCCCCTCCAATCGAATTTGGGTTCTCGCCTGGCGACACGGAGCAGCCCGATCAACTGTACTTGCTCGTCTTCGCTGACTGCCCGGCGAAGAAACTTGTACTCCCAGTTCGGTCTGCCGGAGACGTATAGAATTCGGTACGGTCCCCGCCCGCGATCCACGACGACTGTTCGCTGATTGTTTGCCAGGGTCGCTTCCGGAGTTGTCACGGACTCTGCCTGTGATTCGTCCTTCGAGACCTCGGCAACTTTCAGGCGATAGAACAGGATGCCGCTTCTGTCCGGGCGCACGCGGAAACGAAACGTCTGTTTCTGGTCGTCCTTGGAAATCTGCCACTCCTGGCGCTCCACCATTGTACCCGAGTGCTCCACCAGGTTGATCTCTACAGTCTTGCCTGCATATCCCGACGCCTCGACGTTGGCCTGGACCAGCACGGGGGCATCCTCAAAAGATGTCTGGGTGACCGAGAGGTTCGTCAGGGCAATGTCCTTCTGAGGTTTGGCGCTGCCGATGACGACCGGATACACCGCAGGGACGCCGGCCAGATCGTAGAACTGCTCGGCCATGTCCGTAGCGTTTCCGTCGGTCATCAGCAGTACGCCGGCCAGAGGCTTGTCACGGTAGCGCTGGGCGACGGTTCGCAGGGCCATGCCGATTGCAGAGGCATTGCCATCGAAGTTGAGCTCGGAAAAATCCGTGGCTCTGCGAAGTCTGGAATCGAACACGTATTGACGAACCTGAAAGTTGTTGGCCAGAGTGCCGAGCCAGTCAGCCCTCTCGATATTCAGTGCAGCTCGGAGCATTTCTCCCCGGCTTTTCTCGGCGCCCTGGTCGCGAACGTTCATCCCGCCGCTGTTGTCGGCGATCACCACGAAAAGATTCGCGCCGCTCTTGGCGCGCCTGCCGCTCCACAAAGGTTCAATCAAACACAACACCAACATCAATATGCCCAGCAGTTTCAAACAAAAGGCGATCCAGTGGGCCGTGCTTTTCGCAGGCGCGCGGCGGTATGACCAGATCAACAGCAGAAGAGTTGCCGCCAAAACCGCTGCCGCCGGCCAGAGCCACCGGCTCGTCGGGATAAAGACTGATCCAAGAAAGATCATTGATCGCCGCCCCCCAGGTTTTCATAATACCTTCGCACCAACTCTGCAAAACGGCCGGGGACCGGATCGCGATCAATCGGCACCAGCGCCTCACGCGATTCGAGCTTGGCCAATTCCTCGTCGAGACGTCTGCTCAATTCGACCAGAGGCCTGGATATCTGCTCTCTGACCAGATCCCACTGAGGCTCCTTGCCGTGTCGTTTGAATTCCACTCGTATCGAGCGGGCGCGATCACGCACTCTCGCCGCTTCATTGCGCAGATCGCGCTGGCTGAGCATCTCTTCGACATCGCGCAGGCGGTCGGACCATTGCCTGAAGTCTTCGCCCGTGATCGGCCCCCTTGTGCCACCCCACTGGTCGGGCAATCTCTGACCACCGCCCCAGCCGCTTGGGTCGGCGCGCCCGTCGGCGTTTCTGTTGTTTGCCTGTCTCTGGCCGTCGCGCTGCGAACTTCGTTGCCCGTTGCCCTGGCGCTGAGAATCTGTCTGACGATTACCCCCGCCGCCCGCATTTGCGGATGCTGTGGCCTGCTGCGGCTGATTCGGATCCTGGCTGCCTTGGCGTCCGCCGCGTTGAGCGTTGGTACGTTGCTGCTGATCTGAGCTCGCAGGTTCGTTGGGGTCGCCGCCCCGACCTCCGCCCGCTCGGCGCCGAGCATCGGCTCGCCGCCGCTGATCCGTAGCTGGGGCCCCCGGCTCGTTGGAATCACCGCTCTGGCGCTGTCCGGCCCGGCCGGCACGTTCGGCTTCTTCATCTACCTGCCTGATCAGCTCATCAAGCTGTCTTTGTGCCGTGCGTATCGCTTCGGCTTCGTCGCCGAGGACGCTCTGGGCGGCCTCTTCGACACCTTTCCTGATTCCTTCGATGCCCTGTGCAGCCGGCTTCTCAACCTCCTGGGCCTGCCTTAGGAAGTTGCGTCTGAGCAACTCGCCGGCTACCTCGAGCGATCTGTCGATATCACCCGTGCTCTTCTGGCGCACCGTATCGTAGAGCTTTTTCGAAAGCAGCGGTTCGGATATCTCAGACTGCTCGCTCACTTCTTTCATTCTTTCGACAAGTTCTTCGGCGCTTTGTTTTTGCTCTTCGATCCGTTCGGCCAGATCCTTGCCTGCGCCGGAATCCACGAGTGTCTTTTGTTTCAAATCCAACTGTCGCTGGATCTCGTCGGTAATCTCTTTCTGACGCTCGTCGAGTTGCTGGGCTTGGTCGCGCATCTGGCGCATCTCTTGCTCGAACTGGCCCGAAGTCCTGCGTCTAAACTCGTCGCGCATCTGCTCAAGCTGACGTCCTGCGCGTGTAGTGGAAGTGACGGCCCTCGAAACCATCTCCTGCTCCAGCTCTTCGGCCGATTGGCGGATTCTTGATCGCGAGTCGGCAAGTTGCTCTCTCGCCTCCGACATGCGCTGGCGGTTCTGGGGTTCTTCCATTCGCCGCTGAAGCTCGTCCACGTCGCGCAGCGCTTCGAGCTGCTCTTCTCTGAGACGCTTGAGCTGGCGGCGAATCTCCTGCCTTTGCTCTTCGGTTTCGGCTTGCCTGAGTGCCGCCTGGAGTTCCTTGAGCTTGTTGCTCATTTCATTCTGACGCCTGGCAAGCTCGCGAAGCCGGTTGAGAACCTGAAGATCCTCCCGCTGGGCCGTCTGCTGCTGACTCTGTGCCGACCGTTCGATCTCGTATCGATCTTCTTTTTGCCTGAGTTCCAGCTGCTGCAATTGTTGCTGGGATCGGGCCGAACGGCCGCTGTTGCTTCGACCCGAGCTTTGACGGCTGCGCCCGACCTGGTTGTCCTGTCGTTTGAGTTTGAGCAGCTCCTGGTAGGCCGCCTGCTCGGCGCTCAGCGCCGGTGTCAACTTTGTCGCCGCGGCCGATTCTATCGCTTCGCCGAGATGCTCCACCGATCTCTCCATGTGTTTCGACGCATCCTGCAGCGCCTGGGAAGCCGACGGATCCCGGGCTTCGGCCAACGCCGACTGCGCCTTCTGCAGCACATCAGCCTGCGATTGGAGGACCACGTCGACGTCTTCTTTTTGTTGCCGGTCAAGGCTGGCCGATTGAGCGGCCTGTCGCTTAATGTTCCAAGTGGCGCTGATGATCTGCTTCTGTAATTGTGCGAGCTGATCCTGCTGTTGGCCTTGTTGCTGTTGGCCTTGTTGCTGTTGGTTCTGACGCTGCTGGCTTTGGGAGGCCTCGCTTTCGCGGAATATCTCCTCGAAGTGGCGCACCTCCGCGAAGTACATATCACTGAATGTTCTGCGCGCCTTACCGTCGGAGCCCACGTCGTCGGCCCAGAAGGCATACGTCAGCAGTTGATCCGGACGGGCGCTGAGCTTTTCCAGCTGCAGAAGGTATTGTATCGACTGCTTTTGGTACAATGCTATCGATTGTGCCAGCGTCAGGTCCTTGCTCTGGCTGCCTGCAAGGGCATAGGTCAGGCCGTAGCCGGTGACGCCGTAGTCGTCCGAGACCTCCGCTTCCAGATCCAGCTCCTCCAGCGGCGAGGCCACCACATCGCGGTTTGGAAATAATGGCTTTAGCTCGGGCGGCAGATTCTTGTGGACATCGATCACGAGCCGCTGCGGCACCTTGTTTGCGAGCCCCCTGGCATCAGTCAGGTTCAGCTCAAACCGGCGGTCCTCCGTGGCGGTGATTGAAGTTGTGTAGACGTTCGGATGTTCCGAGTCGACGGTCAGATCCAGCGCCGATCCTTCTTTGTCTAGAAGCTGCGCCGTAGTGACCGCTTTGTTGAGAATAAATGTCAGGCCGATCTGCGATCCTTCGACAGCGCTGACCTGGCGCGTGTCTCTAATGATCTTCTCTGGTAGTCTGGTAAATTCAGGATAGACAATCTTTGCGTCGGCTCTGGTCAGTGTCGGGTGCTCGTATATGCTTATCCTGTAATCGCGAGTGCGCTTGTTTGCATACTCGATATGATAGAGCAGGTCGCTGTTGACCTCGGTGATGATGCCGCCGAAGACGGGATCTTCCAGATTCTTGCTCAGGACGATTCTCTGCGCCTCTGCGCCGGCTTCGCCGAACAAAAGACTCACCTCTGGCGGGACGATCCCGTCAAAGCGCGCCAGAATAACCACGGGCGTCCCCAGTTCAGCATCGGTGTCCCCCGGGGTCACCGTGACGTCGTAACCTTTTTTGGCCGGTGCCGGTCCTCTGCCTGCAAACTCAAACACGGCCCGTGGTGTTACACGCGAGAGTATCAACAACAGCAGCAGCAGTGAGGCGACCTGCGCGCACTTGGCGAGCATGAGCTTTCTGGGCGCCACGCTCTGCAGCCAGTCGTGTTTGGCGCCGTGTCTGAGGGCTTCGCCGATGACCGATTCCTGGAGATAGCCCAACTGGCCGTCCGGTCCTTCTGGCTGCTGTTCTATAGCAGCCAGAAGCAGCGCCCGCGCTTCAGGATGTTGTTGCTCGATATTTCGGGCGGCGGCCCTGTAATCCGGCTGCATGTGGCGAGTCTTGTAGATTGTCACAACCGTAGCCAGCACGGTAGCGCCGCACAGTAGGGCAACCGCAAGAGGCGGCCCCCACCCCCAGAGCTTGTTGGCCCCCATCAGAACGAACCCGACAAGTGCCGCGATGAGCCAATAGATCGACAGCCTTAGCGCCAAGTGCAGACGTCTGCGGCGTTTGACTATCGGCTCGATTCGTTTGCGTAGAGCTTCTTCGATCATTCTTGCTGCCTCCCAGCTACAGGCGGCGAACGGCTCAACCATCCGGCCAGCCAGGTTTCGATTAGTGCTACGGCTAACAATGCAACCAGCGCCCAGCGCCAGAGCTTCTGCTTGGATTCAAGATCGACAAAGCTGCTGCGACGCGACGCCTGCTTAATAAGCTCGGCCGGCACGCTCGAAGATTGCCCGAGCGAGACACCGAGCCCTTCCAAATCCTCGACAGACATCGCCGTAGTGCGACATTCGGCGACCGGCAGATTGACCGCAAAGAGCCGGCTGCCAGCCGACGACTCGATTGTGTAAATGCCGGGTTGGTCCGCTTCGGCGAAACTCTGTTGTTCTGCTTCGATGCTGATCACCGAATCATCGGGCTTGCGAATCTTCAAATCAGCCGGCTCCGACCCATTCGGCAGGTTCAGAGCCTGCCCGGAGCTTGTCGAGGGGGCAGGTATCGGTGAACGCGGTATCGGTATGCTGTCGCCTACAAAATGCTGTGACCGCTGTCCCAAGAGGACTCCACCGTATTCGAGGATCGAATAGAGCAGCGGGACGAATTTGGATGAAAGTGCAAGCTGACTGTCCGACGGATGCCAGCTGGAGGCCAACACCAGAAGCGATCCGGAGCCGACAGGCTGCTCGAACAGCGCCGGCTCGTTGCTGTCGAACGATGCCAACACCCGGGCGTCGGGCAACTGAGTTATGTCTATCTTCCGGTATTTCCAAAAGCCGATGCGCGTGAAGTCTCCGAACCGAGGTTCGGCAAAAGGCGCCAGCAGCGGATGATTGAATTCGATCCGATCTAGCATCGCATATCCGTCGACCTCGGCTTCCTCGGATTTGAGGTTGTCGATGCCAGTCAGAGCGGCCAGGGTCTCGACCGACTGAGGAGAGCTCATGACCAGCAGGGCCGTCCGACCCGACTTAAGATATTGTCTTAGAGCACCGATGATTCTCTGTTCAAGTACATCCGCTACTATGACAAAGTGTGCCGTTGTCATGTCGGCATCCGCGAGATCACTATCCGGTGATTGGAAAATGATTTTCGGATTCAGAGCTTGGCTGGCACCGAAACACCGCTGGAGATAATACGGCATTCCCCTGGGATCATTGGGATCCTCGCGGCCTATGTAGACGACGTTGATCTGCTGCTTCAGGTGCGGTGCCAGATAGAGTGTGTTGTCGAAGTCATGGTCGTCGCCTGTCAGGATCAGCTCACGTGCCGCCGACTCGTCTGCTCGATTCGGAACCTGCACGACAACGCTGCGGCCGGGCGCTACGTACACGTTTGTGAGCTTTCCGGCGTCGTTGGCGTCGGTCTGGTCCGACCAGCGAAGGGCGAATTGCTCTGAGGTTGCATCGGGCGAGTTTGTGATACGAACGGGTGAGTAAGCCTGGCTGTCGGCAGCGGCCAGATCATCGCGATTTCTCAACAGCTGCAACGTCGCATTGGTGGTCCCTTCGGCGCCTATCGGCTTGACCACCAACTCTGTACCTTCGGGCCACTCGTAGGTTCGCAGTGTTTCAAGCCGGCTGCCCTGCTGCAGGTCGCTTACAAGCACGATCTTACGCAGGCCTGTGCGGTGCTGTTGCTCGTTGACCTCATCATCCTGGATGGCTTCGGCCGCACTGACCAGGGCCTGGCCGAGAACGGTACCGGCCCACCCCGGTGACAACTTGGAGATCTGGTCGATTGCTGCCGGCGCGCGCCGGGCCGGCTCCAGCATCTGCCACTGCTCGAATCCCATGAGTGTGCGCGGCTCTGTGTCGAAGCTCATGACGCACAGCCGGTCCGTCTGGCTGAGGTCCTCCAATACCGCGCGGGCTTCTCTGACAGCCTTGCCCCACATTCCGGCGCGCCGCATCGATGCGCTCGTGTCGATCAGAAGGACCATTCGTGTGCCGGGACGAACATCTGTGGAGGTGTCCGGTCGTGAAAAGAAGGGGCGCGAAAAGGCCAGTGCGAGCAAACAGAGCATTATGCAGCGCAGAATCAGAAGCGGCAGGTTCTCGAGCCGGCTGCGACTGGTAAATCGCGGCAACGTGGTGCGCAGGAACATCAATGAACTGAAAGTCACCCGCCGGCGCGTGTGACGGCGGACCAGATGCAGCACGATGGGCACGCCCACCGCAGCGATCCCAGCCAGAAACAACGGGAAGAGAAAATTCATACGGTACTCCTGACTCTCGGGCCGCCGGCACGTCTAATTCGCTTCCTGCGATGCATGCGATCGTGTAGAAAATCCAGCAGGGCCAGATCGAAGGAGCGATCCGTGGCGAACAAGTGATAGTCTATACCCAGCGTCCTGCACGTGGACCTGGAGGTAGCCAGATGTCTTTTCAGCATATCTTTGTAGCTGGACCTGGCGGCGGGCGGATCAATGTACATGTCGCGCCCGGTCTCTATGTCTCTAAAAAGTGCAGGCGATTCGAAATCGAAGTTCAACTCTGCCGGATCAAGCACGTGGAACACCACGACATCATGGCCTCCCGCGCACAGATAACCCAGATCCGATTCGAGCCGGTCTATCGACGTCAGCAGATCGGAAATCAGAACGATCAAGCCGCGCTTGGTGAGCATCTCGGCAATGTGCTGCAGCGGCGGACCCAGGTCGGTGGTCTTGCCGGTGGGGGTGGTCTCCAATGCCAGCATTAGACGGTGCAGGTAGCCCGGCCGGTTGCGCGGGGCCATGTGCTGTTTGATTTGATCGTCGAATGTCGCCAGGCCCACGGCGTCACCTTGAGTCGAGAGAAAGTAAGCGAGCGTCGCGGCCAGTGTGCCGGCATACTGCGACTTCGTGTATTCTCCGGAGCCATAGCCCATGGACCGGCTATGGTCGACGAGCAGGTGGCAGCGCAGGTTCGTCTCGTCTTCGAACTTCTTGATATAGAGTCGATCGCTGCGTGCGAACAGTCGCCAGTCAATATAGCGGGGATCGTCACCGTGTGTATACTGGCGGTACTCTGTAAACTCGACTGAGAAGCCGTGATAGGGGCTCCGGTGGATGCCCTTCCAGAAGCCCTCTACGACCACCTTGGCGCGCAGCTCCATCGACTTGATCCTCATTAGCGAAACCGGATCGATTATGCCGTCGACCTTTCGTGACTTGACGTCCGGCTCGGATGGCGCTGTCTCATCTTTCATCTTGGATCAACTTTCCTTGATCGATTTGAGCAGGCGGTCGACAAGATCATCGACAACGACGCCCTCGGCCTCGGCGCGGTAATTGATCAATACGCGATGGCGGAGCACCGGATGGGCCAGCGCCCGTATGTCCTCGAATTTCACGTGTGACCTGCCGCCGAGCAGAGCCCGCGCCTTGGCGCCCAGCACCATGTACTGCGACGCGCGCAGGCCCGCGCCCCACGTGACCCACTCGTTTACAAAGTCCAGCGGATTATTCGGTCCCGGGCGCGATGCCGTCGCTATCCTCACGGCGTAGCGCACCACGTCCTGGGCGACAGGCACCTTGCGCACCACGCTTTGAAAACGCAGCAGATCCTCGCCGCTGAACACCTGCTGGATGGGTTCGGGCTCGGTGGTGGTGGTCTGACAAACCACGGCGACCTCGTCGTCTTCGGGCAGGTAATCGATGTACACGTTGAACATGAACCTGTCGAGCTGGGCCTCCGGCAACGGATACGTGCCTTCCATCTCGATCGGGTTCTGCGTCGCGAAAACATAAAACGGTTCGCTGAGCTTGTAGGATATGCCGATGGCGGTGACATGGTGTTCCTGCATTGCCTCGAGCAGGGCCGCCTGGGTCTTGGGAGGCGTACGGTTGATTTCGTCGGCAAGAATCATATTGGCAAAAATCGGGCCCTCGGTGAAGACCATCTTCCGCTCGCCGTCGGTCTGCTGGAGAATCTCGGTGCCGGTAATGTCAGCGGGCATAAGGTCCGGCGTGAACTGGATGCGCTGGAACTTCAGGTCGAAAAGTTCGGCGAGCGACTTGACCAGAAGTGTCTTGGCCAGACCCGGGGCGCCGGTGAGCAGACAATGGCCTCCCGAGAGAACGGCAATGAACAAATGCTCTATGACGTCCTCCTGGCCTATGATCACTTTTGACAGTTCGGCATTGATGCGATCGCGCGCGCCTTTGATCTGTTCGACAGCCTGTCGTTCGAGTTCGTACGTCTTGGTAGCCAAAGTGCCCTTCCCTTCAAATACAAATCAAACATCAAAAATCAAATATCAAAATTGCGGAATCCGCCTGCGGCGGATGACTTCCTCAATTCTACACTCTGCTTTTTGCTCTGTGACCTTTTCTTTCAATGTGTCATAGCGTAAAAGACAATGTTTATCCCCAGCGGATATGCACTCTTCTCGGAAAACTGATGGAAATACCATTCATTTTCACCTTCGCGTTCCCAGCCGTCGCCGAGGTCGGTGTTATGGCAGATGATGGCCATAATCCTGCCTTTGTCATCATAGAGGCCCTGGTAGTGGACTTCGCGCGCGTCATGGCGCTCCCAGGTGACGCCGTAACTGCGCCCGCCGAGGGCATGACCGATGCTGGGGATCTGTGGCCTCTCCTTGAGTTCGAATGGGTAGTGGAAGATCCGGTGTTCGTAATCGAGCGGGATCGGTTCACGATCGGGAAACACCAGCTTGATTTGGTCGTAAAAGTTGTACCATTCGTCCTCGCCCCAGAAATCATCCACCATCAGGAAGCCGCCGTTGAGCAGGTACTTGCGGAGGGCCTTGATCTCCTCTTCGCTGAAGACCAGGTCACCGGGCTCGACAATATAGATGAAGGGGTAGTCGAAAAGGCGATCATCTGTCAGTTCGAGAACCAATCCGTTGGGATCAACTTCCATCGAGGTGAGCTGCTGCAGGCGGTAAGAGAAGTTCAGATCGCTGTCGGGGTAATCTGTGGCCCACTTGCCCCCTCTGCCACCTCCGCCCCATCCTCTATCCCCGCGGGATCTTCGACCACCAAAACGACTGCCGCGCGACGGCCTGCCACCACCATAGTAGCCGCCCCCGCCATATCCGTCAGAGAACCGAATTCGAACGAACGTAAACACGTCTTTCGAAAATTCCCTGTCGGGCTCCCACTTGGGCACACCTGCGCGGTCGCCGTAGTATCTCCTCTGTGCGAACGTCAGGCCGCCGGCCAATGACGCCGCGACGAGCAAGACAATAAGCCACCTCGATTTTCTCATGGCGCATCCCCTTTAGTTGCCTGCCCCTTCGGCAAGCTCAGGGCAGGCTCTGAGCCTGTCGAATGTATCTGCGGCTGAGTTGTTTCTTTCATGATTGTTGCCAGCAGCCTGTGGGCCTCGCGGAATCGTGGTGCTTCGGCCAGGGCTTCGAGGACGTATCTCTTTGCCCTGGCTGGGTCGCTATCTCGCATAAGCCGCGCCAGGCGAAAGTTGATGTCGGCCGGGTCAGCCGGATCCAGCAGGAGCACGCGCCGGTATGACTCTACTGCCTGCTCGCGCCGGCCGAGCTGCTCATTGGCGCGGCCCAGCCTCCAATGAACCGTGGCCAGCATCGGATAGACCGCGATGTATCTGGCGCCGTTGGTGACAACTTCTTTCCAGTCTTCTTGCTCAATGCCGATCTCCATCAGCCGGTCGTAGGCATCCACCGCATCGGGTGACAGGATCGCCAGGTCGCTCAGCACGAGGCGTTCTTGTGCGGTGTCACCGAGCTTGCGGTGAACTTCGGCGAGAAGGCGATATGCATTATCTTCACCGACATATCTGGGGTAGAGCCGGATCAGCTTCTTGAGCGGATTCTTTGCCTCTTGCCACTTCTGACCGGCCATGAGATTATTAGCCTGAACGGTCAGGGCCCAGAAGCTGTTCGGGTGCTCGGTAAGCCACTGCTCGAGAGTATTCGGATCAGCCGGTTCGAGCTGCCCTGTTTCCGGCTTGGCCCAATCGACATCAGGGGCCAATTGCTCGGCGCGCTCTCGGGCGAATGCCTCGAATTCCTTCTCGAGGTTTTCTAATGGCGCGGCATGCCTTGCGATGGCCGAGTTGATCTGAGCGCCGCTGGCCAGATCGGCGAGGATTGCTTTGAGAGTCTCGAGCCCGTATCGCTTGACAAGATATTCCACTGCAAGTGCAGAATTATAGTAGGCGAATTGCAGGTCCATAGAGCCGGGCGGACTCATAAATGCCGCGCTGAGATTGCCTATTGGTATCAGTTCGTTGCCGAGGATCTTTCGGCGGTACGACGGATCCATGCGCTGGCCCCAGGTCGGATCTCGCTGGAATTCCTCATACACGGAAATCCCTTCGCTTAGCCAGCGAGGCATTTTGTTATGCGTTATGTTCAATGTCACCACATGGCAGAACTCGTGCCACAGCATCGATTTCCAGTTGTGGGGTCTGCCCGCCTTGGGGCTGTTGGCTGTTATGACGTTGCCGAAACAGACGCCGAGGAAACCGTCGCCGCCGGGCATGCCGAACGTGCGCACTGCGAAATCCTGCTGATCGTCAAACAACTCCACGGTGACCGGCTCGGCCAGTTCTATGCCGTATTTCTTGCAAAGCTGTGATTTCGCATGTTGCAGCAGCTCTAAGACCTCGTCACCGTAGACGTCCGCCTCTTGCTCATTCATCCTGATGATAAATCCGTCGGTCCGCAGCGTCTTGAATTTTGCCATGTTGTCGCGCAGGTTTGCGAGATTGTACGCCTCGACGTTGTATCCGTCCTGACTGTGAACCGCGTCGGCCAGCACCCAGCCCTCCTTTTCCTGGCCGAGCCGAAGCAGGTCCTGGGCGAGCTGAATCTTCGCCGGCAGATATTGCGGATCCGATGCGAGCGCCAGGCGCTGATAGGCGGCTCCTTCGGCGAAGCGATATTTCTGAGACAGTTTTCTGCCGACAAGATAATCAACCCGGGGATTTGTCGGCCAGTGCTTCAGCGCATTGGCGCGATGGCTGTCACCTGCCTCGGAGTCGTTTGCCAGATGGGCCAGGACTGCCCGGTATGACCAGGCCTCATCATGCCACGGATTTACGGCAATTACCCTCTCGAGCAGCTCGGCTGCCACCTCGTAATCTTCACAGTCGATCTGGTGCTCGGCGAGCAGTATCAGCGCCGGCGCGTGATTGGAATTCAGGACAAGGGCTCTCTGTAGTGACTCGATCATTGCGCCGCGGTCACTGTTGAGAAATGCCTTGGCCAGTCCGTAGTGTGCGTCGGCGTCTGCGCCGAATCGCTTCAGGGCCTCGCCGTACTTGTTCGCCGCCAGTTCGTAGTCCTGCTTGGCCAGCGCCAGATCGCCGGCGGCTAGGTAGGCGTCTAGGCAGTTAGGATCGCTCTTGATCGCTCGGTTGAAGAACTCATCCAGTATCAGCTTGGGTTCGCCGCCGAGCAGCAGCAATGATTCGCCCAGGGCGACCAGGTCGTCGGCGTTGACAAAGCGGACGTCGCGCCCGGTGCCTATCCGGAAGATTCTCGTGAGCATCTCAGCGGCCCGTTCGGCCTGGCCGTTGCGCTTGTAGACGGTATGGCCAAGTTTCAATAGGCGGATGCTCCAGCGATAATCTCCCAGGGCGGTGTCCATGGCCTCCACGGCTTGTTCGTACCGGCCCAGCGCCATGAGCGATTCGATCATCAGGATTCGCCAGTCTGCCGCGTATGCTCCGTCTTCGATGGCCTTTCGTGTGGACTCGAAGCATTGGACATATTGGCCGGCCTTGAACTGTTTGCGAGGTGCATCGATGTCTGCGCCAAGTGTAGACTCACACATATACACAAAGGCACAAAGGCACAAGACGCATACAAACAAGGGGGCCGCATTAATTCTACCAGACCTGGCGTACATCCAAATCTCCCATACCCATAGTATGACCCCGGTGGACCCGGCTACTTGCCAACCGCCACCGCCCCAAAGCGGAACGACGCTTCCAAAACGTTCATTCTAACGCCGACGGCCAGCCGAGTCAACCCGATTCGTGCCAGCGCTGACGATCCCTGGCTAATCGCGCCCTCACTGCCGGCGACAAAGCGCAGATGTAGTCCACTGCTGCAAGTGTGGACTGCGACACCATAGTCCTTAACCAGGGAAAGCCAAGTTATGACATAGGACGTTTCGGATTGCGGAAATATTTCACTATTCCCGGACTTGAGAGCGAAACAACGCGAACAGAACAAACGTGCTTCTTCGTAACGCGTGAATTCGGCTAAGTTACTGTCTGTCGGTTTTCAGCCAAATAGATGTTCAAGGATCACGTCCCTGACCTTTTGACAAGGTATCTCATCGGGCACGCCCTTCAAATCCCGCCTTGTGACCATTAACGGCTGAATATTCTCGGCAGTCTCGATCCTGCCGTGTGAGCCTTTTACCAGGCTGGTATCGAGCGGGATCACGTCCATCAGTGTTCTAAAACCGAGCCTGCTCTTGAGCAGCTTGAGGGCTATCTTGAACCTCGGATTGCCGATCGCCGGATCGACAAAGAGTTCGCAGGGGTCGTAGCCCGGTTTGCGGTGGATATCGACCGTCCGGGCAAAGTCGGGGGCCTTCGTGTCATCCAGCCAGTAGTGATAGCTGAACCAACGGCCCTGGGCGGCTACGAGAACTATATCTCCTGATCGTTGATGGCTGATGCGCAGCTTCGATTGCGCGTCTGAGTCCAGAACCTGTTCGATGCCAGGGACTTTCTTACAAATATCGCGTATTCGGTCGATATTGGGCCCGTTCCTGATGTATATATGGGCTATCTGATGGTCTGCTACGGCGAATGCCTCCGACGCGCCCGCGTCGAGCAGTTCGCCCCCCATCTCTTCGCGGATAGCAATGCAGCCCTCTTGTCGGAGTATTCTGTTTATCGCTATTGGCTGGCTAACCGGCTCTATGCCGTATTCGCTGACAATTATTGGCTCGATCGATCGACTTTCGAAGTAGCTTAGGAGATCTCCCACGACCTGGTCGATCTGCGCAACGTGTTTGGTGATGTCTTTGTGGTCAGGACCCAGCTTCTGCAAAGCGTAGTCCAAATGAGGCAGATAGACCAGCGTGAGCGTGGGATCCAGCTTCTTGTGAGCAATTACCGTTGCATCGGCGATCCATCGACTGGATTCGATGGAAGAGGCCGGCCCCCAGAACTTGAACAAGGGGAACGGCCCCAGTTCTGATTGCAGTTCGTCTCGCAACTCGGCCGGATGGCTGTAACAGTCGGGAATCTTGCGGCCGTCCGCCTTGTAAATCGGCCTTGGTGTCACCGAATAATCGGCGCTGGAGTACATGTTGTACCACCAGAACATGTTGAGGCATGTGAATTTGGTATCTCTCTTGCGGGCTGTCTCCCAGACCTTTTCTCCGCCTACCAGTCGATTGGATTGCTTCCAGAACCCGACCTCGTTGGCCTGGCGGTCGAACCATCCGTTGGCTACTATGCCGTGTTCGGATATGCTGCCGCCTGTCAGCATGCTCGATTGGACGCTGCAGGTAACCGCCGGAAGCACGCCCAGCAGTTTCCTCCTCTGACCTTCTGCGCAAAATCGCCGCAGGTTCGGCGACCACTCGCCGATCAATGACTCGTTCAGGCCCACCACCAGAATGACAGCTGTCGGATTGCTCATACTATGTGCCTCCGATCTTGCGGTGACTCAATGTCACGACCACGAAGCATAGAGCGGCTATAGCCGCCGGCACCGGAGTTGCCAGCACCGCCAGCAGCAGACAGTCCAACAGGCATATGCAGGCCAGCCATGTCAGCACGGCCTGCTTTATTTGCGGCGGCTCGGCGAATGCCAGGAGAGCTGCTCGTGAGAGGATTATCAGCAGGACCAGGGCAATAATGCAAGGATAAACCGTCGCCGGCAACGACAGTGCGAACGCCGCGGGCACCAGTAACATGATAGCGATTGAAAGCCACCGGCGTTTGTCGAGCTGTTCTATGTTCTCACTGCGCCCGATCAATGTTATGAAAGCTATGTACAAGCCAAGTATCGCTGATGCTATCACGATATCCGTCGAAAACGCTCTTGTGCCGGCGCCAGAAACGGCGCAGGCGGATATGATATAGATCAAGGCTCGGCACCAGGCCATAAAGACAATTGAGTACCAGAAGCGTTTGTGTGTTATGTCGTACAAGACTATCATTGCCGTCAACAGCATGGCGAGGTACATGCAGTGTCGGTAGTACACCAGCAGAAGTACAAAGGCCGCCGCAAACAGTATGACGATAAGTATCAGCGCCGCTCTCGGGGATATCCGGCCCGAGGCAATGGGACGATCGGGCCGCTGCTCTCTGTCGATCTTGACATCGACGAGGTCGTTTAGCGCCATGCCCGCCATGTAGAAAAGACTGATGATTACCGAAAGGATGATTACGGGCAGTATTGCGACAGGTCCGCAGGCCCCTGCCGATCCGATAGCGCATCCGGTAAGCACGTTCGTCCAGCAGGTCGGCAGGTTCGATATCCGGGTCAG
>Ga0209536_100002630_pt1 | contig 29256 bp, 27 predicted proteins | sample DeeMarSeWOR28_12_FD_187461 | JGI IMG/M metagenome (GOLD analysis project Ga0209536, IMG submission 187461) | Marine sediment microbial communities from White Oak River estuary, North Carolina - WOR-2-8_12 (SPAdes) (version 2) | ecosystem: Environmental > Aquatic > Marine > Intertidal zone >...
CTGGCTCGGGCTGCTGTCCTGGCTCGGGCTGCTATCCTGGCTCGGCCTGCTATCCTGTTTCGGCCTGCGTTCACGTCGCGGTTTGCTGGCTTTTTCCGTGCCGTGCTCGGCTGTGGCATTAGCTTCCGTTGGTGGCTGGTTGCTCTGCGCCGACCTCTCTTCGCCCTGGCGTTGTCGATTTCCCCGACCGCCGCGACCACCGCGAGACCGGCCGCCGCGCGACGACCCCGAACGTTTTGTATCTCTTCCCTCGGAGGTGCTGGCGGATGAATCTTTTGACTCTTTATCAGCTGTTTCGGCAGTGCTTTTCTGGGCGCCGTTGCGTTGGCGTCCCTGGGAGCTATGACGAGTGCCACGCCGATTGCGATTTCCGCCGCGGCTCTGCTGCCGCTCACCGCTGCTCGCGCTGGCCGGCGCTTTATCCTCGGTTTCCTGTTTCGTGTCTTCTCTGGTTCCGCCGAGCAGTTTGGCGATCCAGGCGAAAAAACCGGGCTTCGGCGCCGCCGGCGGCTCTGCTGCGACAGGGGCGGAGGGGCGCGCCGCGGGCGCGATACGCTGTACCGCCGCCATTTCGACTTCCGGCCTGGTACTACTCGCCAGGTCGACATAATCGACCGGTTCTTCCTCGGTGATCAGTTCGTAGGATTTCTTGTAATTCGATTCGTGGCGATGCGTGTCTCCTTCCTTGACGCGTTCGATGACGTAGTGGGGCGTCTCCAGCTTGGTGTCGGGTATCACCACGATGTTCACTTCGCGGCGGCGCTCGATATCATCGACAATGTCACGTTTTTCATTGAGCAGGTAAGTGGCACAATCGACCGGTAACTTGGCCAGTATCTTGCCGGTGTTATCTTTCAGCGATTCATCTTCGAGCAGGCGTAAAACCGCGAGCGCCAGGGATTCGACGTCACGGATGGTGCCTTGCCCGCTGCAACGCGGGCAGACGATCTGGCTGGATTCTTCCAGCGATGGCCTGAGCCGCTGACGCGACATCTCCAGCAGGCCGAAACGTGAAATACGGCCAATTTGCACGCGTGCGCGATCGTCGTAAACGGCGTTACGCAGGCGCGACTCGACATCGCGCTGATTTTTGTTCTGCATCATGTCGATGAAGTCGATAACGATCAGGCCACCCAGATCGCGGATTCTGAGCTGCCGCGCGATTTCGTCGGCGGCCTCGAGATTAGTGTTCTTGGCCGTCTCCTCGATATCGCTGCCGCGCGTGGCGCGCGCCGAGTTGACATCGATAGAGGTGAGTGCCTCGGTATGATCGATCACGATGGCGCCACCGGAAGGCAGGCTGACCTCGCGCGAGAAAGCCGATTCGATCTGATTTTCAATCTGGAACCGATTGAACAACGGCAACTTGTCTTCGAACAGCTTGAGCTTGTGCAGCGACCCGGGCATGACCATCGTCATGAAGTCCTGGGCCTGCTGAAAGTGTTTCTTGGAGTCGATCAGGATTTCGCCGATATCGCTGCGATAATGATCGCGCAGTGCGCGCACCACGATATCCGATTCCTGATAAATCAGAAATGGCGCCTTGTTCTCGCTGGCAGCCTTCTCGATCGCCTCCCACACCTGGGTCAGGTAATCCAGATCCCACTGCATTTCCTCGCTGGAACGATCGACCCCGGCGGTGCGCACGATTACGCCCATCCCCTCGGGCATCTTCAGCTCGGACAGGACTTTCTTCAGCTCGTCACGCTCGTCACCCTCGATACGGCGCGACACGCCGCCTGCGCGAGGATTTTGCGGCATTGCAACGAGGAAACGACCGGCAAGACTGATAAAACTGGTCAGCGCCGCACCCTTGTTACCGCGCTCTTCCTTTTCGACCTGGACGATGATTTCCTGGCCGACCTTGAGCGCGTCCTTCAGGATCGGTTTGCCGTTGCTGTCGCGCGGCGCATCGCCATAGTACTGTTTAGCGATTTCCTTGAACGGCAGGAAGCCGTGACGCTCCGCGCCATAGTCGACGAAGGCAGCTTCGAGGCTGGGTTCTACACGGGTAATTTTGCCCTTGTAGATATTAGATTTTTTCTGCTCCCGGGACGGGACTTCGATATCGAGATCGTAGAGTTTCTGGCCATCGACCATTGCCACCCTGAGTTCTTCGGATTGGGTGGCATTGATTAAGATTCGTTTCATTGGAATAGTTGTCCTGCTTGATCGGCCGGAATCTGCGCGGGGTCTGCTCGATGACCTCGACTTCCGCGCCGTTTCGCACGGGCGCGAGGCCCGGCAACAGGAATCTCGACGATCCACATGCGCTAAAGAAATTGGTAATCAGAACAAAAATGTGTATGACGCAGTACATGGGCCTGTGTGTTACCTGAAGTCCGTTGCACAGGCGCAATACACCGCCTGTCGGACTAATTCGTGTTGGAAACAAACGCCTGGGCGGAGTGCTTCCCGTCAAAAAACTGTTTTGGTAGTGTTTTGCCCGGATAATAGGCAGTACAATACTACAGCGCCGAATATATCACAGTTTTTTCCCACTGCCATACATTGAATTTGAATAAGCCCCTTAAATCAGCGGTCAGCCTGGTCGATATCTCGGCTGCGCAACTCGATCAGCGACTCGACAACTTCCTGTTCAAACAACTGGGAGACGTGCCGCGTACCCGCATTTACCGCCTCATCAGGAAAGGCGAGGTGCGCGTCAACAAGAAGCGTTGCAAGCCTGAATACAAGCTGCAGCTCGGTGACCAGGTGCGCATCCCGCCGCTGCTGGTGGAAACCGCGCCGCGTGACCAGGCGCGCCCTTCCGATCGCCTGCTGGCCGAACTGCAAAGCGCCATTGTCTACGAAAACCCGCATTTGCTGGTGGTCAACAAGCCGCCCGGGCTCGCGGTTCACGCCGGTTCAAACGTCGCCTTCGGCATAATCGACGCGATGCGCCTGCTGCGTCCGGACGATGACATCGAGCTGGTGCACCGGCTCGATCGTGATACCAGCGGTTGCCTGCTGTTTGCGCGCCATCGCCAGGCCCTGCTGGCACTGCAGCGGATGCTGCGGGAAAACACCCTGGGCAAACGCTACTGCGCGGTGGTGAAGGGTAACTGGCCCCGGGAAGTCAGTGAAATTCGCCTGCCGCTGAAAAAATATCATCTGCCCAACGGCGAACGGCGGGTTTGCGTTGCCGACGATGGCAAGCCCGCACTGAGCCGGGTACAGGTTTTGCAGGCCGGCAACCGCTACAGCATAATTCGCGTGGAACTTGTTACCGGCCGCACGCATCAAATCCGCGTGCACTGCCAGGCCCAGGGGCATGAAATTGCCGGCGACGACAAGTATGGCGACGCCGCGTTCAACCGCGAGATGCGCAAGCAGGGCATACGCAGACTGATGTTACACGCCGCCAGCCTCGAATTGCCGCACAGTGACTATACTCCTGAGATCGTGATCAATGCGCCGCTTCCGGCGCAGTTCGACAAGTTGACAAACCACGCCTGAAGCAGCCGCTTGCAGCACCAGCATTCAGACCACTTATTGACATGAGAAAAACCTAATGACGGATACGCACAACGATAATCAGCACGACAGCAACGCGGGCAAGAAGGCCGACAATCAGCCGGTCGTGGACCGACTGGTATTTGCGGCGCTGCGTGAACAGACCCGGGCGCGACGCTGGCGCATCGGTTTTATGTTGTTTTTCATCGTCTACCTCTGCGTCGTAACCTTCACGCTGTTTAACCAGGGGGGCGATACCTTTACCGTCGGCGGTGAAGCCGATGGTGAGAAACACACCGCGCTGGTCAAGCTCTCCGGAATGATCGCAAGTGGCGAAGAGGGCGGTGCGGAAATCGTGATCGCCGGCCTCGAATCCGCCTTCGAGCACGAAGACACAGCCGCGGTCATCCTCGAAATCAACTCCCCGGGCGGCTCGCCGGTACAGGCGGCCTATATCTACGATGAGATCCTGCGGCTGCGCAAGGAACACGAGTCGATCCCCCTGTACGCGGTGGTTGTCGATGTCGCAGCATCCGGTGGCTACTTTGTCGCCGCCGCGGCGGACCGTATCTATGTCAATCCGTCGAGCCTGGTGGGTTCCATCGGCGTGCGCATGGATGCCTTTGGCTTTGTCGACCTGATGAAAAAGATCGGCGTCGAACGGCGCCTGCTCACGGCTGGCGAAAACAAGGGCTTGTTCGATCCATTCCTGCCCGAACAGCCGCAGCAGAAAGCACACTTGCAAACCATGTTGAACGAAGTGCACCAGCATTTTATCCAGGCGGTACGCGATGGCAGGGGTGATCGACTGGTCGAAACGGAAGGTATCTTCAGCGGTCTGATCTGGAGTGGTGAAAAGGCCATGGCTCTCGGCCTGGTCGATGCTTACGGCAACACCGCAAGCGTCGCCCGCGAATTACAGGTCGAAGAGATTGTCGATTTCACGCCGAAGTCCGGTTTACTGGAGCGCATCGCCGACCGCCTCGGCGCCAGTATAGGGCGCAGTATCGGCCTGCAGTTCCTCTCGGGAGTCAGCCTTAACTGAGGTCTTGCCTAAACGACTTCGATTCCGGCCGCCTCGAGCATTTCCGTCAGTTTTAACAACGGCAGCCCGATCAGCGCGCTGGGATCGTCGCCGCGCATGCGTCGGAACAGGCACGAACCGTAACCCTCGGCCTTGAAACTGCCCGCACACTGGTAGGGTTGCTCGACCCGCAGGTAGTGCTGCAGTTGCCGATCCGACAACTGGCGAAACTCGACTTCGAAAGGCACTTCGTCGACGACACAGAAATCCGCGCTGAGTCGTATTACGCAAACCGCGGTATGAAACACCACGCTGTTACCCTGCGCGCGGCGCAGCTGTTGCAGGGCATTTTCATGATTGCCGGGTTTGCCCAGGATTTGTCCATCGAGCAGTGCGCATTGATCGGAGCCGATGACCACGGCGTCGGGCTCGAGTTGCGCGATCGCCCGCGCCTTGCTCTCGGCCAGCCGGCGCACGTAGGACACGGCGTCTTCACCCGGCAGGGGGGCTTCATCAACCTCGGGTGAACGGGATTCGAAGTCGAGATGCAGCCGCCGCAGTAACTGCTGGCGAAACGGCGAACTGCTGGCGAGAATGAGTTTGCTCTGCACTGCTCTGGGTTCCAGGGTAAGCGGTAAATTCTGGCTGCCTGGCAGGGGCGCGGCGGCAACGGTGGCGCAGTATATTACAAGCACCGGTGGAATTACATCTAGCGGGCAGAATAGCCTCGAATTCATTAGACAATGTTATCCACAAGCATGTAAAATCGCCGCCTTATGCGGGACAAGTTGCGTAATCGTTACCAGGTGCAAAAGGAAGTTGCCCAGAATAGCCGTTTCGAGGGTGAGATTGCGTTGTCTGAACTCACGCGTCTCGGAGAGTTATTGCATCCCGCTGGCGATACTGAAGAGTTGGGCAAAGTAATGCTCGACTTCGAATTTTCGCGCAACGAATTCGATGTGCCGATGATTGCCGGGCACTTGCGAACCCGGCTCGGGCTGGAATGCCAGCGTTGTCTGCAGCCGCTCGAACTCCCGCTGGAACTGGAATTCAGGCTGATGATCGACGCCAGCGACGAGTTGCTGCGTAGCAGCAGCGAAGACACGCTCTACAGTGTCGACGGGTTTGTCGATATCGTCGAGGTCGTCGAAGACGAACTTATCCTCGCGCTGCCACTGGTGGCGATGCACGAGGATACCGCGTGTAATGAAAACTGGCAGGTGTCGGGATCAATCTCCGATACTGCTACAAAGGAAAACCCGTTTGCAGTTTTACAGCAACTGAAGACGACAGATTAAGTTAACTGGAGATACCCATGGCTGTTCAGAAAAGTCGTAAAACCCCGTCGCGACGGGGCATGAGACGTTCACACGATGCACTCGAGAGTGCCACCCTGTCGGTCGAGCCGAACACGGGCGAGACCCATCGTCGTCACCACATCAGTGCTGACGGCTACTACAAAGGACGCAAGGTAGTTGCCGATAAAGTCATCGACGACGATGACGAGTAGATTAGACTGTTACATCGTTTGAATACGGGCGGCAATAACCGCCCGTATTTATTTCGGACAGCCTAATGGGAAAGCAAATAATCGCAATCGATGCCATGGGAGGCGACCACGGACCACCGGTTACCGTGGGCGCGGCCAAGCTCGCGCTCGATGAAATCCCCGGTCTCGAACTGGTGCTGGTCGGCGACCGGGAGCAACTGCAGGCCGAAGTCGAAAAGAACGGCATTGCCGATAATCCGCGGATTCGTATTCATCACGCATCTGAAGTCGTCGGCATGGACGAAGCCCCGGTGCACGCGCTGAAAAAGAAAAAGGATTCATCGATGCGCGTGGCCATCAACCTGGTGGCGGACGGAAGCGTGCAAGCCTGTGTGAGTGCCGGCAATACCGGTGCGCTGATGGCAACCAGCAAATTCGTACTGAAAACCATTCGCGGTATCAGTCGGCCGGCCATCTGTACCGCTCTGCCTGGCATAAATGGCCACACCCACATGCTGGACCTGGGCGCCAATCTCGAGTGCGAAGCGGAAAACCTGGCCGAATTCGCGCTGATGGGTTCGGTGCTGGCGCAATCGGTCGAAGGCATCGAGAATCCCAGCATCGGCCTGTTGAACATCGGTTCGGAAGCGGTCAAGGGCAGCGAACTGATCAAGCGCGCCAGCCAGTTGATCGCTGCCAGCGGGCTCAACTATCACGGTTTCGTCGAAGGTGACGACATTTTCAAAAGCACGGTTAACGTGGTGGTCACCGATGGTTTTGTCGGCAACGTGTCGCTGAAGACCGGAGAGGGCCTGGCGACACTGGTCAGCCATGTCCTGCAAGCTGAGTTCAAGCGCAACTGGTTCACCAAACTGGCCGCGTTGTTCGCCTTGCCGGTCCTGAACGCGGTGCGTCGCAGGCTGGATCACCGACGCTACAATGGCGCGAGCCTGCTTGGACTTAACGGTATCGTCATCAAGAGCCATGGGAGCGCCGATGTCAGCTCCTACCTGAATGCCATTCGTATCGCCAGTATCGAAATTGAAAAAGACGTGCCGCAACGCATCTCCAGCGTTATCGAAAGTCATTTTCGCGAGGCCCAGGAAGCAGTCACGTGAGCTATGCCCGCATCATCGGCACTGGCGGGTATCTGCCAGAAAATGTCGTGACCAATCACGACCTGGAAAATCTGGTCGATACTACCGATCAGTGGATTCGGGAAAGAACCGGTATCGAACAGCGCCACATCGCGGTGGAAGGGGAGACCACGGTCGACCTCGCCGAGAAAGCCTCGCGCCGGGCGATCGAGGCGGCTGGCATCGATCCCGCGGAGATCGATCTGATCATTCTGGCGACGTCGACCCCGGACAAGATCTTTCCCAGTTCCGCCTGTATCCTGCAGGCGCGGCTCGACATTCACGGTTGTCCTGCGTTTGACATTCAGGCGGTTTGCACCGGGTTCATCTACGCGCTCGCAGTGGCCGAGAAATTCATCAAGTCCGGCAGCGCACGCACCGCACTGGTGGTCGGTGCGGAAGTATTTTCGCGCATACTGGACTGGCAGGATCGCGGTACCTGCGTGCTGTTCGGTGACGGTGCCGGCGCCGTCATACTGCGCGCCGACGAGGAAACCGGGGTGCTCTCCACTCACATCCACGCCGATGGAAAGTACGAAAACCTGCTGTGGGTACCGCACGGCATTGGCAATGGCTATGACCAGGTCAAGGCGGGCAAGGCCTTCGTCGAAATGCGTGGCAACGAGGTGTTCAAGATGGCGGTCAATACCCTCGGCCGAATCGTCGATGAAACTCTGGCGGCGAATAACATGAAGAAATCGGATATCGACTGGCTGGTGCCGCACCAGGCCAATATCCGCATCATCACGGCAACCGCACGCAAGTTGCAGATGTCGATGGATCGGGTGGTCGTCACCGTCCACAAGCACGGTAATACCTCGGCGGCTTCGGTACCGCTGGCGCTCGACGTCGCGGTGCGTGACGGGCGCATCAAGCGTGGCGAACTGTTGCTGCTGGAAGCCTTCGGCGGTGGTTTTACCTGGGGATCGGTGCTGGTCCGTTACTAGTCCGTGTGAACGGCCTTCACAGATTTAGCGCTGGCCCGAAGATCACGTCAGTCAGCAAATGCTGGCTTACACGCAGTAGGATGCTTGTGTTATGATCGCGGGCATTGTCACACTATCAACCTCTGGCGACCCGATTTGAACCCATGATAGATGTATTGCTCATCGACGATCACGCACTGGTCCGTACCGGCATTCGACGTTTGCTGGAAGACGGCGGACAGGTTCGCATAGTCGGCGAAGCCGATTGTGGAGAGGACGGCATCATACTCGCGCAACAGTTGCATCCGGACATCATCCTGATGGACGTTAGCATGCCCGGAATCGGCGGCGTCGAAGCCTGCCGGCGTATTCTGCAACGCGATCCCACGCAGAAGATCATCGTGCTGACAATCCACAACGAACAAACCTTTCCCAAGCGCATGCTGGAAATCGGCGCGCGCGGTTACCTGACCAAGGAATGCGGCGTCGACGAAATGATGCTGGCGATCAAGCAGGTGCACGAAGGTAAGGCCTACATCGCGCCGAGTATCGCCCAACAACTGGCGCTGTCGATGCTGCCGGGTAACCAGCACAATCCCATCGACCGCCTGTCGCGCCGCGAATTCCAGGTCATGCTGATGATTTCCCACGGCCTGACCAATGCGGCGATTTCCGAAAAGCTGTGCCTGAGCCCGAAAACGGTTAGCACTTACCGCCTGCGCCTGCTGGAAAAACTGGGCGCGCATAACGAGGTGGACCTGGTGAAGATCGCGGTGGAGCAGGGGATCGTCGAGTTCAACAGCTCAGGGTAGAGCGGCGTGAGCGATCTGTCAGGCTGCCAACTGTGTCCACGGCTTGCCGCCCACCGCAAAACCGTCAAGCTGCATTATCCCGCATACCACTGCGCACCGGTTGCAGCGTTCGGCGCGTCCGGCGCAAGGCTGCTGATCGTCGGGCTGGCGCCCGGACTGCACGGCGCCAATGCCAGCGGGCGCCCCTTCACCGGTGATGCCTCCGGGGACTTACTGTTCGCGGCCCTGCACGATCACGGTTTCGCCAGCCAGGCGCGGTCACGCTCGAACGCCGACGGCATGCAGTTGATCGACTGTCGCATCACCAACGCGGTCAAGTGCCTGCCACCACAGAACCAGCCCCGATCCAGTGAAACCAGCAACTGTAACTCTTACCTGCGGGATGAAATCGGCGATTTGCCACCGGGCGGCGTCGTGTTGACGCTGGGCGGGCTTGCGCATCGTGCGGTCACCAGGGCGCTGGGTTTGCGCAATGCCGAGTATCCTTTCGCGCGGGCGGCGGTCTACGAGCTGGACGGAGGGCTTACCCTGTTCAGTTCCTATCACCCGAGCCGCTACAACCTGAATACCGGCAGGATAAGCGCTGCATCCTTCGCCGCGGTATTCGGGCGCATCCGCGAGCTGCTGCAATGAAACAGCAGGCGCGTTTCGATCACAAGGAATTTCTTGCCCACGTCAACGGCAAGCCGGGCGTGTACCGTATGATCGATCGCAACGACAAGGTGATGTACGTCGGCAAGGCGAAAAACCTGAAGAAACGGCTGGCCAGCTACTTCCGCCAGACCGGGCTGTCGACCCGTATCATGTCGCTGGTCAACAACATACAGCGCATCGAGGTGATCAATACGCGCACCGAGAGCGAGGCGTTGTTGCTGGAAAACGACCTGATCAAGAACCTGAACCCGCGTTACAACATCCTGTTTCGTGACGACAAGAGCTATCCCTACATCTGCCTCAGTAACCACGAGTTTCCGCGCCTGACCGTGTTCCGCGGCAAGCCCGACAGGCGCAAGGGCCACTTTTACGGCCCTTTTCCGAGCGCAGGCTCGGTGCGTTATACCATCAACCACGTACAGCGCCTGTTCCAGTTGCGCAACTGCGAGGATTCGGCACTGTCGAACCGCACCCGCGCCTGCCTGCAGTACCAGATCAAGCGTTGCACCGGCCCCTGCGTCGGGCATACCGACCGCGCCAGCTACCAGCACCAGATCGAGCAGGCCAAGATGTTCCTCGAGGGGCACAGTAGCGCGCTCATCGATCAGCAGGTCGAACTTATGGAAAAGCACGCCGCGGCGCTCGACTACGAGCAGGCCGCGCAGGTGCGCGATCGCATCGAGACCCTGCGGCGCGTGACCGAGAAACAGTTTGTCACCGATTTCAACGGCGATATCGATATAATCGCCTGCGAATTGCGCGACGATTTCAGCTGCATCCAGCTGTTCATGATCCGCAACGGCACGTCGCTCGGCAACAAGCCGTTCTTCAATCGCGCGAGGCTCGATACCGACGCCCCCAGCCTGATCGAGAGTTTCATCATGCAACACTACTCGAACCATCCGCCGCCGGGAGAAATCATTGTCAGCCACGATCTGCAAAACCTCGACGTCATTACCGAGTCACTGAACCAGCTCTCCGACTCGCGCATTCGCATCACCCACCGCGTGCGCGACAAGCGCCGGCGCGCGCTGGAAAACGCGATGCGCAACGCCCGCGAGGCGCTCGACAGCTACCTGTTGTCCGCCAGCATGTTGAGCAAGCGCCTGCGGAACCTGGTGGAAATCCTGCACCTGGAAGGCGCCCCGGAGCGCATCGAGTGCTTCGACATCAGCCATACCATGGGCGAGGCGACCAGGGCGTCCTGCGTGGTGTTCGGCCGCGAAGGCGCGATCAAGAGCGAGTACCGGCGCTACAACATCAAGGACATCGAACCCGGCGACGATTACGCGGCGATGCGCCAGGTGCTGCAGCGCCGCTACGAGAAGCGCCAGAAGCTGCCCGAGCAATTGCCTGACCTGATCCTGATCGACGGCGGCAAGGGGCAACTCGGCATCGCGCTCGAGGTGCTCGAAGGACTCAACATTCCCACCGTCAAGCCGCAACTGCGCGTGTTCGGCGTCGCCAAGGGCGTCGAACGGCGCGCCGGCTACGAAGACATCATCGACGAGGAGATGACGGCGCTCAATTTTCCGCTGGATTCACCAGCGCTGTTGTTGATCCAGCAGATTCGCGACGAGGCGCATCGCTTCGCCATTACCGGGCACCGCCAGGCGCGCGCCAAGGCGCGGCGACGCTCGCGCCTCGAGGACATTCCGGGAATCGGCGTGCGCAAACGCCAGCTGTTGCTGAACACCTTCGGCGGCCTGCAGGGGGTACAGGCGGCGGGTGTCGAAGAGTTGATGCAGATCAAGGGCATCAATCGCGACACCGCGCAGGCTATCTATGATTGTTTTCACTGCTAGATGACCTAAGCTATACCGATGCGCCTCACTTTGCCCACCGCCGTCACCCTGTTCCGGATCGCCCTGATTCCGCTGTTCATGGTGGTGTTTTACCTGCCGTTCAGCTGGGCCAACGTGGCGGCCACCTCGATCTTCTTCATCGCCTGCGTGAGCGACTGGGTGGACGGCTACCTGGCACGCTCGATGCAACAGGAGTCGTCTTTCGGCGCCTTTCTCGACCCGGTTGCCGACAAGCTGATGGTGGTGGTCATCATCGTCCTGCTGGTCGGGACGCATCCCGGCATCTACCTGGTGCTGCCGTCGGTGGTGATCGTCGCACGGGAAATCTCCATCTCGGCGCTGCGTGAGTGGATGGCGCAACTTGGCAGCAGCGCCACTGTCAAGGTGTCGTTCATCGGCAAGACCAAGACCATGGCGCAAATGTGGGCGCTCGGTTTCATGATTTTCTCGGAGCCGCTGATGGGCTTGCCGATCTTCAAAATCGGCCTTGCGATCTATTATCTGGCCGCGATCCTGACCATCCTGTCGATGGTGATCTACCTGCGTGCGGCCTGGCCGGTAATTACCCGGAATAGTTGATATTTGCATGCCGCGCCAGCTTGACAGGTCAGGGCGAATCGATAGAATAGCGGCTCTTTTGCGGGAATAGCTCAGCTGGTAGAGCACAACCTTGCCAAGGTTGGGGTCGCGAGTTCGAATCTCGTTTCCCGCTCCAGTTTTCAGGCCTCGATTCGATCGGGGCTTTTTTTGGCCATCAACTTCTGGTCATCGGTTTCCAATCGGGTAAGATAGCGGTCTGGAATGGGTGATCGGGGTGTCGATCCGAACACTGGCCATTTCGGGAAAAGCACAAAGGCTGGGTGGCAGAGTGGTCATGCAGCGGCCTGCAAAGCCGTGTACGGCGGTTCGATTCCGCCCTCAGCCTCCATCTCTTCGCATGGCAGATTACCTGTATGAGTATTCAGGTAAATGACTAGTCCGCCTCTCACCGATTTCCAGCCCTCGAATAGCGACATACTCCTATTTGTCCAGCCAGAGCGGGGAAGTCCGGTGAAATTTACGCCATATCGACTGGCCTGATTGAATACACTGGCGACTGCGCTCGTCGGACCAGCTTTGTACCAACGCGATAGCTGACGATTTCAAGACGCGTGGCGGCACGCTCGCAAGCACCTGGCGCGCCACCGAGGCATCGTTCGCATTTCCCAGGAGATCCTGTATTTTAGCCATCGCCGTCACCGTGGACTGAACTCCGTCTTCGCCCCACAGATCTGAAAAGAACTCGGTCGCGTACCTCGCCTTTTTGCCACGTTTGCGCAAAGCGTGCAGTTCATCCATGGTCATGCGCGACAGCGGGCGGGTATCGATGAGGAAGTCGCGTCGGGATTTTCGCAGCACGGCTTTGGAAAAATTATACAGGTTGTCGTTTAGCTGACTGTTTTCCTGGTCCAGCGTCATCAGCCAGCGCTGGAATTGCAGCAGTAGCCGGGTGTAGCGCTTGCTACCGAACAATGCTTTTGCATCGTGGGTCGCGCGACGCCGTTCTGCAACGCCAAGCTTGTAGAGCCGGTCCAGGTCGGCCGTGGCATTTGGCTGGCTGGCTTGGATTTGCGGCAGAGTTTCGCTGATAAAGACGTGCCAATCCCGGGCCCGCGCAAGCTTTAGCTGAAACCAGCGAAATTCACCGCTGAAAGCCTTGCGCTTGTCGTAAGGCAATATTTTTTTAAAGGCGCGTAACGCGGCGCGAATGCGGCGTATCGATACCCGCGCCTGGTGTATGCCTTCAGGAACGCCTTTAAGCGTGGGCACCTCGTTCTGGTACAACTGCTGCAGCGCATTGGAAATGATCCTGTGGAATGCCTGACCCGAACTCATCTGTGGATCGAGCGCCACCTTTTCCGATTTGGTCGATTTGGGTCTCAGCGAGGAACGCAGCAGAGCGTAGCCGCGCTGTGCCTTGGTTCGATGCTCGGGCGCAAGGCCGCACTCTTCGTTCAGCGCCAGCGCAAAATCCAGCATTGCAATCGGGTTGCCACGTTGTAATTCGAGTTCGAGTTCGCAAATTTCGATGGATCGATCCGATTTCCCGTGACTGACAATGCGACCCCGGTCGAGCGCCAGCTCGAATCGTGTCCGCTTATACTCCAGCACTATGACGGTTCGCTCGATATCGGTGGTAAACATCGGCATCAGGTTGATCTTTCGCCTGCGCGGATTGAAGCTGGCCGTGACAGATGCATCGAACAGCGACAGGTCCGGCGACCTGCTGGAAATCGGTACGGTCCACTCCTCGGAATTCAACATCCCGACGCTACCCTCGAGCGGAATTTTTATCGTCTGCTCGAAATTGCCGGCGACTTCCCGAACGCGCAGCGTCGCGCCTGACTTGCGCAATAAATGCTGACGGGTGTCGTAGTAGATGCTGAGGTATCGTTTGCCGGGCTGTTGCTGTTTTGTCGATCGCCTGACCCGGCGGGACGCCAGAATTTTTTGCATATTCTCGGCATCCAGCGAGAACTTGATTTCCTTTTCGATGTGTAGCTGATTTGTTTCGTGTGAGATTGCAGGCTCCAGATTGCCGGGTACGGGAAGTATAAACACCCTGATATCACTATTCCACCAGCCAGGGAAGGGGTTTACGGCGTTATTCGACGCGCGCATTCGATATTTGTGCGGATCTCACCGGTGAGCCCGATACTGCCTGTTGACGATGTCCAACCCGGTCGCGATCAGCCAGGTTCCTGCCTCCGTTTCTGTGTACCTGCGCATCGCTGTATTGTATTATCCACCCGCTTCTAAATGATACTGTCCTGCCCGGATGGCGAAATTGGTAGACGCAAGGGACTTAAGTAAGATTGAGCACTCGGCCGGGAAACCGCCGATGTGAATGGAGTCAAATTCGGGGAAACCTCAGCTGTGAGATGGTGGCAATCCCGAGCTAAGCATTTTTGCGGTTTTACTTCATAAATGAAAGTGTAGAGACTTGACGGCTCCTGCCTAAGTTGTGGCTTGAACAATATGGCAAAGAGAAAGTCCAGACCACAAAAACAGGTAGTGTGCCTGTTGCAGCCAAAGCTGTAGATGGTAAGAAAATCCCTCGGTGGAAACACCGTGCCGGTTCGACTCCGGCTCCGGGCACCATTATCAAAAATTCAAAAATCTGCATTTATTGCTACGCGGAAAGATGAATCATAAACAGGCGATCAGAAACAACGAGGAGGGCTGCTTGTTAGTCGAGCAGGGCCTGCTCTCGGCTGCAGAAAAGTGTTTTAAAGATGCCATCGAACTCGATCCGGGTTACGTCGAGGCCTACGCCAATCTGGGCAAGTTGCAATATCAATTGGGGCAGGTCGCCGCGGCCCTGGAAAATTACAACCGGGCAATACAGTTAAATCCAGCCGATGCCGAGTTGTATTTTAACCGGGCCAAAGTGCTGTGGGCGTCGGCGCAATTAAAGGCGGCCGAAGAAAATTTCAGCAAGGCTATCGAGTTGAAAACCGATTATAGCGAGGCGTATTGCAACCGCGGTGTCCTGTTATCGGCATCGGGCCAGTTCGATCAGGCAGTAGAGGATTTCGATGAGGCGATTCGGTACGCACCGGACCTTGCCGTGGCTTATTCGAATCGCGGTAATGCATTGAGCGAGCTCGGGAACACCGAGGCGGCTTTAGCCAGTTACGACAGGGCGGTGCAATTGAACCCTGATTACGCCAATGCTTTTTTCAACCGGGGAAATTTGCAGACCAGTACAGGGCTGTTCGATGATGCCCGGGAAAGCTTCAAGCGGGCGATCCAGATAAATCCCGAATATGCGGAGGCTTACTACAACCGGAGTTGCCTGGAAGAATATTCGCAGGAGAGCGATGCGGATATCGACTTTATGGAAACACAGATAAAGCGGCAGGACTTAGCCGACGCGGAGCTGAAATATTACTATTTTGCCCTTGCCAACGCCTATGAGCGAAAACAGGATTTCGCCAGGCATTTTGCTCTACTGCTCCAGGGTAATCGTTTGAGGCGCAAGGAACTTGATTACAATTTCGCCAGTGAAAGGGATGCTTTCGCAACAATAAAGGCTCTGTTTACTGATATCCCGGATCATGTTCAGCCGCCGTTGAATGCTGACGAGCCCGATTTGACTCCTGTTTTTATCGTCGGCATGCCTCGTTCCGGAACATCACTTGTCGAGCAGATACTTGCCAGTCATTCGCAGGTTCATGGCGCCGGAGAACTTGCCCGCTTGCGGAAGATTGTCATGCCGATCATCAGGGCTGCGGTGAGAGAGGGCAGGAGCAACGACCGATCCGATGTACGAGACGACATCGGGAAAGTAATACGCTCGGATTACCTGGGCTACCTGAAGAGTTTGAACCTTCAGGAAAAATTCATTATCGATAAATCGCCATTAAATTTCGTCTTCCTCGGCTTTATCCTGTCTGCGATTCCATCTGCAAAAATTATTCATGTGCAGCGAGATCCGGTGGCGGTCTGCTGGTCGATTTTTAAACATAACTTTTCGGGAGACGCGAACGGTTACGCTTACGACATGGATGAACTTGCCGAATATTATCTGCTCTATGAGGACTTGATGGAATTCTGGCAAACTCGTTTTCCCGGCAAGTTTTATCATCTGGATTATGAAGAAATGACGGAAAACCAGGAGGTCGAGACGCGTAAACTGCTCGAATTTTGTGGATTGGACTGGGAGCAGCGATGCCTCGATTTCCACAGTACGAAGAGAGCGGTGAAAACAGCGAGCCACGTACAGGTCAGAAAAAAAATGTACCGCGGCAGTTCGTCCGCCTGGACTAGATACGAGAAACAGTTGCAGCCGTTGATCAGCAGGCTTGCGGCCGCTGGTTATCTGTAAGAATTGGTTTTATACTTGCCGTCCGACAGGCCCGGTCGCCTAGATCCTCGCCGTATGGTCCCTGGTTGTCAGTAGCGGCCGCGAGTTTGACAAACATCAGCTTTCTCAACGGAGCTTTTTCATGAACAATCTCCCTTACAGAGCAATCCTCGCCGCACTGTTGTTCATCGCCTTGCCAGTCGTGGCGCAGGATGCCGGCACCCCGACCAGTGAATCCCTGGCCGACGCCTACACCGGCAAGTCTTATTCGCCTTACGCGCAACGCAATTTCCCCGAGCGTCCACTGTGGGGGGATACACATCTGCACACCTCGCTGTCCATGGATGCGGGCCTGTTCGGCAATCGGCTGCCGCCGACCGAGGCTTACCGCTTCGCGCGCGGAGAAGAGGTGGTCTCGTCGACCGGGCTGCCTGTGCGCCTGTCGCGGCCGCTGGACTGGCTGGTGGTCGCGGATCACTCTGATGGCATGGGCTTCATCGGCGACATCGCCACCGGCAAGCCGGAACTGCTCGCCTACGAACAGAGCGCGCGCTGGATCGAAGGTATGCAGAAGGGCGGCGAGGCGGGCGTCGCCGCGGCACTCGACCTGATCACGACCTTCTCCAACGACAAGATGAACCCGGAAATGCTGGCCAACTACATGCCAGGCTCGAAACTCTACAAGAATATCTGGGAAAAAGTCATCGCCGATGCGGAGACCTTCAACGAGCCGGGACGCTTCACCGCCCTCATCGGCTTCGAGTGGACCTCGCTCATCCAGGGTAACAACATGCATCGCGTGGTGATCATGCGTGATGGGGCGGTGAGGGCACGGCAGGTGGTTCCGTTCACGATGACGGCGCCCCAGGGCAGCCCCGATCCGCGGGACCTGTGGAAGTACATGACCAACTACGAGAACAAGACCAACGGTGAAATCCTCGCGATCGCGCACAACGGCAACCTCTCCAACGGCATCATGTTCCCGCTCGAAGCCCAGTGGAACGGCAAAAAGCTCGACAAGACCTATATCAGCGAGCGCAGCAAGTGGGAACCGCTTTACGAGGCGACCCAGATCAAGGGTGACGGCGAGGCCCACCCCTATCTCTCTCCCGAAGATGAATTCGCAGATTACGAAACCTGGGACATCGGCAACCTCGACGTCTCGGCTGCCAAGACCAACGACATGCTGGCCGGTGAATACGCGCGCGAGGCGTTGAAGCGGGGACTGGCGATCGAGGGAAAGCAGGGCATCAATCCTTACAAGTTCGGCATGATCGGCTCCACCGATAGCCACACCTCGCTGGCCACCGCGGAGGAGGACAACTTCTTCGGCAAGCATACCGGCTACGAGCCCAAGCCGGGGCGCCTGGATCACCCGTTCATGAAGAACGAGAACGGTTCGATCATGGGCTGGCAGATGGTCGCGTCGGGACTCGCCGCGGTCTGGGCGACGGAGAACACGCGCGAGGCGATTTTCGATGCCATGCAGCGCAAGGAAGTTTATGCGACGACAGGCCCGCGCATGTCTGTGCGCATGTTCGGCGGCTGGGACTTCACCGAACAGGACCTCAACTCACGCATGCCCGCGGTGATCGGCTACAGCAAGGGTTCACCGATGGGTGGAGACCTGCGCACCATGCCCGCGGGGGCGAAAGCGCCGAGCTTCATGGTTTATGCGCTGCGCGATCCTATCGGGGCGAATCTCGACCGCATCCAGATCATCAAGGGCTGGCTCGACGGCAAGGGCAATATCCATGAGCAGATATACGACGTTGCCTGGTCGGGCGACCGCGTCGCGGACGCCAACGGCAAGTTGCCCGCGGTCGGTAACACCGTTGACGTGGCGAACGCCAACTGGACCAACAGCATCGGTGCGCCGGAACTCGCGACGGTGTGGACCGACCCCAGCTTCGACCCCGCGCAGAAGGCGTTCTACTACACGCGCGTGATCGAGATCCCGACGCCGCGCTGGTCTACCTACGACGCCTTCCGCTTCGGCATCGAGCTGCCCGAGGGCGTGCCTGCGACAACCCAGGAGAGGGCCTATTCGTCCCCGATCTGGTATACCCCCAAGACCTGAGCGGGCGCCATCCGTGCGTACGACGCAGCGGCTCCTTCGGGAGCCGCTTGTTCATTTTCTCGGCATTGGCGGGCTGATCTTCCTGCTCTACGTGGCGGTGTCCGATCCGGTGGCGGCGCCGGTGAACACGATCGTGATCGGGCCGGAGCAGATCGAACAGCTGGCAAAGAGCTACCAGGCGACATGGCGACGCCCACCATCCGCCGAGGAGCTGGACCGAATCATCGACGAGGCAGTGCGTGAGGAAGTCTACTACCGCGAAGCCCTGGCGCTCGGCCTCGACAGCAACGATACGATCGTGCGGCGGCGTCTGCGGCAAAAGATGGAGTTTCTCGCGGATTCCGGTGCCGCTCTCGTGGAGCCGGCGCCCGGTGAACTCGAGGCCTACCTGCGCGCCAACGAAGAAAGATTCCGGCGCAGCCCGTTGCTGGCCTTCGAGCAAATTTTCCTGGGCCAGGATACTGCCCCGGGGCGCAGCGAAGAAATATTGACAATGTTGCGCAGTAACCGGGTGGAAGACCCATCCAGTCTGTCTTCGAGCACGCTGTTGCCACAGCAACTCGGTCTTTCATCGCCGCAGACGGTGGACGGTGTTTTTGGACAGGGTTTCTTCGAGCAGTTGTTCGAGCTACCGCGCGGGCGCTGGGCCGGACCGCTCGAGTCGGCCTACGGTGTCCACCTCGCGCGAATCGATGAGCGAGTGGAAGCCCATCTACCGGCGCTAGCCGAAATCCGCGAAACCGTGCTGCGCGACTGGAAAGCGATGAAGGCACAACAGATCCGCGAACTGTACTATGCGAGGTTGCGTGCGAACTACGTCGTAGAGATTGTCCGTGCGCAGAACCAGGATCCGGCGATCCAGTGATGCGCCGCGCGAGCCGGACAGCCGTATTGTCGATGCTGGCGCTTGCCGTTTTGCTCGGCCACGCCCCGATCGCGCCCGGGCACGCGCTCGATCCGGGCTATCTTGAGTTACGCCAGATCGATGAAAACCTGTACGCGGTGGCGTGGAAAAAACCGGCGAGCGGGGGCAGGCCGATGGCGATCGGGGTAAATCTGCCGCAGCAGTGTGACCCCCGCGGCGAAGGACAGCTCGCCTGGGATGGCCGCGCCTACCACGCGCGCTGGACGGCGCAATGCAGAGGTGGTCTCGAGGGAGGAACCCTGCAGATCACGGGACTCGAACAAACGTCTACGGACGTGCTGGTCCGTTTCGAGTTCGCCGATGGCATCAGCGGCACCCACCGACTAACGCCGACCCACACTTCGTTCGTGTTGCCGAAGCAGCCCGGCCGTGGCGAGGTGATGCGTACTTATTTCGGCCTCGGCGTTGAGCACATTCTGACTGGTATCGACCATTTACTGTTCGTACTGGCGTTGCTACTGCTGGTGAACGGTTTGCGCAGAGTCGTCGCGACCGTCACCGCTTTTACGCTGGCGCACAGTATCACGATGGCCGGCGCGACCCTCGGCTGGGTGCATGTGCCCGGTCCGCCGGTCGAGGCTACCATCGCCTTGAGTATCGCGTTCGTTGCAACGGAAATACTCCACGGCCGCCAGGGTCGTCCCGGGTTAGCCGCACGCTATCCCTGGATCGTCGCGTTCGTCTTTGGACTGCTGCACGGTTTCGGATTTGCCGGCGCGCTGGTGCAGGTTGGTTTGCCGCCGGGCGAGATTCCGCTGGCCCTGTTGTTCTTCAACCTCGGCGTCGAAGCCGGACAGCTGCTGTTTATCGCAGCCGTGTTTGCCACTTTCTGGATGCTGCAGCGGATCGTGCGCGGCATCGATTTGCCGCGGCCAGCGTGGCTGTCCGCACTTCCGGCATACGTCATCGGCAGTGTCGCGGTTTTTTGGGTACTGCAGCGCACGGCCGGTTTTTTTCCATAGCGAGAGTAGCGATATCGCCTGTTGCGGGGTCTCGGCGCAAGAATTCCACGCGAGCACAGCCTCCGGCGCGAATGCTGCGGACGTTTTTCGCGTGCACAGCTGGATAATTGCCAGCGGCTATGAGCCGGGTGGGGGTTTTAGGTATACTGCGACCTCGAATACCCGAGATTACTGGCGTAGCGTATAAAAAAGAAATTGCGCCGCATAACAAAAGCCGATCGGGATCGAGTCAATTCGGAGGCGGGCGAAATGAATCAAGCAAGCGACAGGCGGAATACCGCACAACTCCTCAGCATCGTGATCGCCGTAATCGCGGCGCTTGGATGGTATCTCTACTATGACCAGCGCCAACAACGGCAACAGTTTAGTGAGGATCTGAATATCACGAAGGCGGAGCTCGAGCTCCAAATTGAAGGCCTGAAACAGAACCTGGATGACTCGAAGGCTCGAAACCTCGAATTGTCCTCAGTCAACGAAGCTTTGAAAGTCGATGTTGCCGCTAGCCTTGCGGAGAAATCAGCGTTGCAACAGCAAATGCAGCAGGAGCTGGAAATTGCCGTTGCCGAAAATCGCGAGCTGCAACGGGAACTGGAGACTACCGCCGCCGCGCAGCAGGAACTGCAGCGAGAACTGGAGCGTACCGCGAGTTCCCGCCAGCAACTGCAGACTGAACTGGAAAGTCAGTTGGCCGAGCAGCAAACCCTGAACCAGCAAATTGTTTTGGCTATCGGTGCCAGTGGCGAACTCGAGGAAAAGCTGCAGCAGGAGGAGGCCCGGCGCCTGCAGCTGCAGCAGCAGATCGATGTCGTGAGCGGCGACATCGAAATGAAAGAGCAGGCGCTCAGCGATGCCGACAAGAGATATGCCGAGCTGCAGCAGCAGCTCGAACAAACCCGGCAAGTGCAGGAGCAATTGGAGCTCACGGTCGAAGAATTGAGCCGCCAGCGGGCCGAGGAGGCCGCTCATTTTGCCAGCTTGCAGGATGCGCTGAAAAGTGAATTGAACGAAAGCCGGGTGGAAATTTCGCAGCTGAAAAACCGCACGACCGTCATCAAGCTAACCAGCGAGGTCCTGTTCGATTCCGGTTCCGCCAGGATCAAGCCGGAGGGAAAGCGGGTGCTGTCGTTGATCGCCGAGTCGTTGAATGCTTATCCGCAGCGGGCGATCAGCATCGAAGGCCATACCGACAATGTGCCGATAGGCCCTCGCGCACGATTCGTTTCGAACTGGGAACTCTCAGCAGTACGCGCGTTGGCTGCGGTGGATTTTTTCCAGCGAGAAAGCCAGGTCGACCCGGGGCGGCTGCAAATGGTCGGTCTTGGCGAATTCCACCCCGTTGCCAGCAACGACACTGCAGAAGGGCGCGCGCAGAACCGTCGCATCGAAATCAAGTTGCTGCCGGAAAATTGATTTCCGCAGCGTCCGGCGCGAAAGACCCATTGAATTTAAGAGACCAACCGCCCGGGATGCCGACAGGTATCGGCGGTGATGAGTTTCAGAGCGGGGCAACCGCTAGCTGTGACTGCCGGGTCTTGTCATTCGCCGCAACAGTTTTTGACGATAAGCCCCTTCTTGTGTGAGCAGATTGACATCGCGGCCCTGCAATGCCAGGCGGGTCTTCAACAGCAGCAGACGGCTGCGCAGCTGGTCTGCCTCGGCATCGCATTCGACCTGTAGCAGCAGGCTCTCCAGTTGGCTGATTTCCTTGCGCAGTTGTTGTTCAGGCGGCAGGTAACCAGCATTTTTTAGGATGCGATAGGCGACTCGCAAGGTTTCCGGAATTGCCGAGTCATCGTCCAGCACCAGCGGGCTTCCCGTTCCGGCCAGGTCGTCAAACTCGCCGGCGCAGATGGCGGCGGCGATGCGGCTTTCCGCGATGGAATCGAGCAACATCACGGTCTAGCGGCGTCAGCCATGAACCGCCTGACTGTCGTCGGGGGCCATTACTCGATCATTCATTCCATAGTCGCGCACGACCTCGGCGACGCGCAGCCGATAGTCGCTGAACAGGTGGTCGCGCCCGGCTTTTTGCGCGGCGCGGTGATCGGCGAGATTGCGCCAGGCGCTGATCGCGGCTTCGTCCCGCCAGAAGGAAAGCGATAGCAGTTTTCCGGGCTGGCTCAGGCTTTCGAAACGTTCGATGGAGATGAACCCGTCGATAGCCTGCAGTTCGCGTCCGAGGTTCGCGGCGATATCGAGATATTGCCGTTTACTCGAGGCGACAGGTTCGAGTTCGAAGATGACGGCCAGCATGTTGGGTGACTCCGTACGATGCGTTTGAGCCGCGAGTATAGCGCCGACTTCAGGCAGGTAACAGAGGTCCCCCGGGAAGTGCTGCGGCAGCCTTGCGCTCGGCGCCGAGGCGTTGCTCCAGCCGGTTTATTTCGGCGCGCAGGGTTCGGGTTCTCGGCGAGGGTCCGGTCAGGCTTTCGAGATCGTACAGCTGTTCGCGATACCTGGCGATAGCCCGGATAGTGCTGCTGCGATCGAGCACCAGCTCTAGCTCTGACAGTAGACGGCTGGTTTCATTGGCGAGTTCGCGGCCTGGATCCTTGTTCATAAAACATCCTGTATTTTTTCGCGTGACAGGATAGCAAATGCCCGCGGTGATGACTATGGCATTGCTCCAGTCGCGACGTAGGATCAGTCCTACGTTCCACCGGTTCCATCGTCGTCGCCCCGGTAATGTTGCGGCCACTGCAGTTTGACCACGGGGCTTGTATCCGCATAGGTGTGACAGCTATTCAGGAAGGCCGGCGGGCGACCCTGTCCCTGGCTTTCGCTACGTCGGATACGTTCGCTGGCGATGGTCTGAATTGCCGTGGTCGCGACCGGTCCAAGCAGTTCGGTCAGGTGGGTACAACCGCGGTTGGCGCCCATCGCGCGCTTCGATTTATCGGTCCAGCCGGGTGCGATGCGCAGGCCGATCAGGTTGCGCGCCATCGATTGTGCCGATTTGCAATAGTTGTAGGGCGACGCGTCGATTACCGCATCGACATCGACGACCTCGAGTTCGAGAGTCACGGTGAGGCGTATCGACATGTCGTGCAGGGCTTCGTCGGCCTCGATCCAGCCACCGCGGTCGCGGTTGGTGAACCGATAGGGCTTGGTATCGACAATGCGCCCCTCGATATCCCACAGATCATCATCGCGACGATAGCCATGGCAGGTGACGACGCGGGTATGCGCCAGCTGGCGCGAAACGGGTTGGCTTAACGGCACGCTCTTGCTCCGGGTTGCGATGTTACCAATAAACTCAGCAGATCGATCCCGCCGCTGCAGTGCACGGGGTTATTTATCTTACTGATATTTCTGGCGCGTGACATTATCATGCAGCGTCACCCCGGAACACCCGTATATGCTCAAATCTGCAAACATTACGCGCCTCGGCGATCACTCCAAAGGCATACTGATGTCGCTGCTGGGCGTGTTTATCCTCAGTCCAGACAGCCTGATGATCCGTCTCGCCGGCCTCGACGATCACTCACTCCTGTTTTACCGCGGCCTGTTCCCGGCGCTCGCGATCAGCCTGATGCTGTTGCTGTATTACCGCGGCGGTTTTTTCGCCGCGTTGCTACGCATCGGCTGGTTCGGGGTGTTGAATGGCGTGCTGTACGCCATGGTCAACATCAGTTTCGTCAGCGCCATTCAACGCACCTCGGTAGCCAACACGTTGCTATTCCTGTCGTCTGCTCCCATCTTCGCGGCGCTGCTGTCCCTGCTCGTGTTGCGTGAAAACCAGCGCCCCAGCACCTGGCTGATCATCGCGCTGTCGTTGCTCGGTATTTTCATCATCGGCTGGGGCAGCTACGGCGGTGACGGACTGATCGGCGACCTGTTCGCGCTCGGCTGCGCCGTGGTAACCGCCGCCAGCGCGGTACTGGTGCGCTACCGCAGGCAGGTAGACCTGGTGCCATCGGTTATCCTCGGCAGCCTGCTGACCACCGCTTACGCGCTCACGCAATCACCGCAGCTGGCGCTGTCATCGCCACAGCTGCTTTACATGGCGATCATGGGTTTCGTGCTGGTGCCCTTTGCCTTCATGCTGTTGACCATCGCGCCGCGCTTTGCCAATTCGGCCGAGGTGCAGCTGGTTTACCTGCTGGAGAGCATACTCGGGCCGCTGTGGGTGTGGCTGGTGATCCGTGAGACGCCATCGCTTAACACGCTAATCGGCGGCAGCCTGTTGCTGCTGTCGGTCGCCTGGTTTGCGCAGCACACGCTGCGCGAGGAAGGCACGCAGGCTAGGCGCGGCAGGCGATCAGGTTGATCATTTCAAAGGCGATGGTGGCCGCGGCGAGCGCGGTGATTTCGGCGTGGTCGTAGGCCGGCGCGACTTCCACCACGTCACCTGCCACCAGGTTCAGCCCCTGTAAACCGCGCAAAATCCCCACCAGTTCGCGGCTGCTGATGCCGGCAATCTCGGGCGTGCCGGTGCCGGGCGCATGCGCGGGATCGAGCACATCGATGTCGATCGACAGGTACAGCGGATGGTCGCCGACGCGGTCGCGGATGCGCTGCACCACGTGATCCACGCCGTGCTGCTGTAAATCGTCGCAATGCACCACCTTGAAACCGAGCTCGGCATCGCGCGCCAGGTCGTCGCGGCTGTATAGCGGCCCGCGAATGCCGACGTGCATCGAGGCGTCGTCGATAAACAGGTTCTCTTCGGCGGCGCGGCGGAACGGCGTGCCGTGCGTGTAGGGCGCGCCGAAATAGGTATCCCAGGTATCGAGATGCGCGTCGAAATGCACCAGCGCAACCTGGCCGACCTGCTTGTTGATCGCGCGTAGCAGGGGCACGGCGATGGTGTGATCGCCCCCCAGGCTCAGGATCGACGGCGTCTGTCGGTAAAGCTCGTCGGCCGTCTGTTCGATCTGGGCGATGGCTTCTTCGATATTGTAGGGGTTACAGGCGACGTCGCCGGCGTCGGCGACCTGGATGGTTTTGAACGGCTCGGTGTCGTACTGCGGGTGAAAATTGGTGCGCAGGTGGCGGGATGCCTGGCGGATGGCCTGCGGGCCGAAGCGCGCACCCGGCCGATAGCTGGTGCCCGAATCGAACGGGATACCGAGTACGGCAACGTCACAGTAGGGCACATCGCGCAGCTCCGGCAGTCGGCAAAATGTCGAGGGGCCGGCGTACCTTGGCACTATGGTCCCGCTGACGGGTTCGATCGGGGGTGTTTTGGCCATGCGCGCTCCTCGGCTTCAGGCGATTTGTTATATCATCGATATCTGGCACAATCAAACCGCTTCATCCACACAGGTAATCCGCGTGACCATCAGAACAGTTTTGAAAATGGGCGATCCCCGGTTGCTGCAGCGCTCCGTCGAGGTCGATCCGCTCGATACGGGCGCATTGCAACCCTTGCTTGACGACATGTGGGATACCATGGCCGCGGAAAACGGGGCAGGGCTCGCGGCCCCGCAGATCGGTGTCATGCAGCGCGTGGTGATCTTTGGTTACGAGCAGAATTCGCGCTATCCCGATGCGCCGGCGGTGCCGCAAACGGTATTGGTCAATCCAGTCATCGAGGTGCTCGACGAAACCCAGGAAGAGGGATGGGAAGGCTGCCTCAGTGTTCCCGGTCTGCGCGGCGTGGTGCCGCGTTACCGAAGTATCCGCTACCGTGGTTTCGATCAGTTCGGCCAGCCCATCGAGCGCGAGGTGAGCGGCTTTCACGCGCGCGTGGTGCAGCACGAGTGCGACCATCTCGACGGCGTGCTGTATCCACAGCGTATCCGTGATCTGCGTAATTTCGGCTTTGTCGAACCCCTGATCGAAAACGGTGTGCTGGCTCCTCAACCCTGCGACGATGACGGCTAGCCCGCGCTACGCACTGTTGCTCAACGGCAGTAATTTTGCCTGTGAAGTATTGCGGGCACTACAGCAACATGGTCTACCACCCAATCTGCTGGTGCTTCCCGAGTACCCGCCAGCCAGCCTGAAAACCGCCGCATTGATCGAAGAGGCCAGGCCGAATCCACTGGCGCGGCTCGCGGGCGATATCGAAATTGCCTACGCTCCCCGGAGCCAACAGGCCCGGTTCGCACAGCGCCTGCGGCAGGCAAAATTCGATTTCCTGCTGGTTGCCTGCTGGCCTTACCTGATCGAGCAATCCGTTGTCGACAGCGTCACGCGCGGCGCGCTCAACCTGCATCCATCGCTGCTGCCCGAATACCGTGGCCCCGATCCGCTCGGCGAACAGCTTGCGGCCGGAGAAACCCGCCCGGGGGTCAGCCTGCACCTGGTGAGCCAGGCCTTCGACGAGGGCGATATCCTCGCCCAGTCTGCGCTGCCGCCACAGCCGAAGCCCTATGATCGCTCCAGTCTCGAGCGCGCCTGCGCCAGGCTCGGCAGCAGGCTGTTTATCGAGGCGCTCAAGGGTTACGATAGCGGCTGGCGGCCGATACCCCAGGAGCAAATTCTGCCTGGCGGCACGATGCGTTGAAGCCGAACCTGATTCCACGCAAATAATTGCTAGTAAAAATATTAAAAACAGTATCTTATAGGCCTTAACTAAAATTGACATGAAGTCTAAGACGGATGTGATCAACGCAGAAAATGCGGCCAGCGGCAGCCTCGCGGCGCAAAGCGCCTTCGATGCCGCGCACATCTGGCACCCATACAGCGCGATGCACGCCGGTTTGCCGGTGTACCACGTCGACTCCGCCAGCGGCGTGCGCCTGCGCCTGTCGGACGGACGCGAACTGATCGACGGCATGTCGTCATGGTGGTGCACGATCCACGGCTACAACCATCCACGTTTGAACCAGGCCGCGCACGCGCAGCTGCAGCGCATGGCACACGTGATGTTTGGCGGGCTGACCCACGAGCCTGCCATCCGCCTGGTGGAGAAGCTGGTGGCGCTGACCCCGCCAGGCCTCGACTCGGTGTTTTTATCGGATTCCGGGTCGGTCGCGGTCGAAGTCGCTTTGAAGATGGCCATTCAATACTGGAACAGTCAGGGTAAACCCGACAAGCAGCGCTTTGTCGCGCTGCGCAACGGATATCACGGCGATACGCTGGGCGCGATGTCGGTATGTGATCCGGTCACCGGCATGCACAGCCTGTTCAACTCGGTGCTCGCCCGGCAATTCTTCGTAGAGGCGCCGCGATGCCGCTTCGACGCCGCCTGCAGCGACGCCGACATCGAACCGCTCGAACAGATATTGCAGCAGCACCATCAACAGCTCGCCGCTCTGATCGTGGAGCCGATCGTGCAGGGCGCCGGCGGCATGCGTTTCTATTCGCCAGAGTACCTGGCGCGCGCGCGTGCGCTCTGCGATCACTTCCAGGTGTTGCTCATCGCCGATGAAATCGCCACTGGATTCGGTCGTAGCGGCAAGCTGTTCGCCTGCGAGCACGCGCGGATCAGTCCAGACATCATGTGTGTCGGCAAGGCGCTCACCGGCGGCTACCTGAGCCTGGCGGCGACGCTCGCCAGCGCCGGGGTTAGCGACGGCATCGACGGCGGCGATCCGGGAGTGTTCATGCATGGCCCGACGTTTATGGCAAACCCGCTGGCCTGCGCGGTGGCCAACGCCAGCATCGAGTTATTGCTGGAATCGGACTGGCAGCAGCGAGTCGGACAGATCGAAGCGCAGCTGCAGCACTTGTTGGCTCCGTGTCGCGAGCTAGCAGGGGTCGCCGAGGTGCGTTGCCTGGGGGCAATCGGCGTGGTGGAAATGAAACAGCCGGTCGATATGGCGACGCTCGTGCCCCGATTTGTCGATGCGGGAATCTGGGTGCGGCCATTCGGCAGGCTGGTTTACCTGATGCCAGCCTACGCCATCAGCGATGCTGACCTGCAGCAGCTGTGCAATCGCCTGGTAGCGACCCTTGAGGCGCTATCCGCGACGAATTGATGTGACTTGTAAAAGTAAGTACCGCACGGGAGTGGCAGTACGGTGTTGTTTTACCGGCTAGTTTTCCTCGCCTTCCTCATCTTGCTCTTCCTTTTTCGCATCTTCCTTGATGAGTTCTTTAATTTCATCAGCCGACAAGACCTGAGTATCTTCTTCGCCCATTTTAACCACCTCGATATCGGTTAAATTTATCGAATGTTTCAGCTTTTCAGCGATTGTAGTCCAGATCATGGGTTTTTGTAGTCGAAGACTCCAATATTACAGACTTATGAGCCGCTGCAATGGTTTCGCCACGATACAGGAATGCTACAATCGCGCCATATTCGAGCACCGACAGCGGTATGAGCGACGACAAGATTGAAATGCAGGACAGCATGGGAAGCGTGTCGGTACCTGCGGATGCGCTCTACCAGGCGCAGACCCAGCGCGCACTCGACAATTTCCGGATCAGCACATTACGTTTGCCGCAAACGTTGATCCGTGCACTGGCGCGCATCAAGCTGGGCAGCGCCGAGGTCAACTTCGAGCTGGGCCAGCTCGACGGCCCACGTGCCGAGGCGATAGCCGGCGCAGCCGCCGCGATTGTTGCCGGCGAGCACGCCGGGGAATTCGCCATCGACGTGTTTCAGACCGGCTCCGGCACCAGCACCAACATGAACCTGAACGAGGTGATCGCAACGCTGGCAAGCCGCGACAAGCTTGACGTCCATCCCAACGATCACGTCAACATGGGGCAGAGCTCCAACGACGTGTTTCCGTCGGCGATACACCTCGCCGCGGCCTGCGAGGTGCACGAACAGCTGCTGCCCGCGGTGCAGGCGCTGGAACAGGCGCTGCTGCGGCGCGGCGAGGAGCTTGCAGACACCATCAAGACCGGGCGCACCCACCTGATGGATGCGTTACCGATCAGCATGGGGCAGGAGATTTCCGCCTGGGCCTCGCAGTTGCGCAACGATCGCTACCGTATTCAAACCTCGTTGACGCGCCTGCAACAACTGGCCATCGGCGGCACCGCGGTGGGTACCGGCGTCAATACCAGCGCCGATTTCGGCGAACGCGTCTGCAGCCGGCTGACAGCCGCTACCGGCATCCGTTTCAGCACCATGGACAATCGCTTCGAAGCTTTAAGCACGCAGAATACCTCGCTCGAGCTCAGCGGCCAGCTGCGCGTACTGGCGACCTCCATGACCAAGATCTGCAACGATTTACGCTGGATGAATTCCGGCCCACTGGCCGGTCTTGGTGAAATCGGGCTGCAGGCCCTGCA
>Ga0209536_100002631_pt1 | contig 29256 bp, 21 predicted proteins | sample DeeMarSeWOR28_12_FD_187461 | JGI IMG/M metagenome (GOLD analysis project Ga0209536, IMG submission 187461) | Marine sediment microbial communities from White Oak River estuary, North Carolina - WOR-2-8_12 (SPAdes) (version 2) | ecosystem: Environmental > Aquatic > Marine > Intertidal zone >...
CTTTTGATCGCAAGCCTATTAGCATGACGGGCGTAGACAATCACTTTATCATTGCCGTCATGGTGGTTCTTCTGTGTATAATTTTATTCATTGTTTCCATCAGGAAATTATTGAAACTGAAAGATTCAGCTCACCGATAAACTAAAGTCTGAAGAGGTCTATGAAACTTTGTACAATAGCTTTAAATATTATTAGATTAATACGTTGGGTAACAACACCTATGAATGCCTGCCTGTCGGTAGACAGGAATGGGGTTTTATCAGTTACGAAACTTTGGTGGCATTTGGAAAGTCCGCCACGAAGTGTAAATTTATAATTCGGGGTGGCTTGGTACCGATGGAAAGGTTAGTGCATTCTAATCCCAACTCATCATAGCCAGACGTTAGGCGACGTGATTACACTAAATCGTATTGACAAATTCTAACCAAGGGTCTCTTCCGAGTACGAAGAAATAAAAAATACATGCCAGCCAACCATGAAAGATACCAAGTGCCCATAAATTTCTAAATCGGATGAACAACAGGAAATAAAAGATTGCTAGAAAAAACGTTGCAGTTATTAACAGGAATGAAGGATAATGAACAATGCCGAAAAGGGCGGCAGTTAATAAAACTACGAGTGCAGTATTAAATCGTGGGTGTCTTTTATCACTTAAGTTACCCCCAAAGAGAGAAATAACTAGAAATTGTTGGACCGTTCCCCAAAGAGGATACAAGATCACGACAGGAATAATGTGCCAGTTAAAAACTAAGTGGCCCTTCATTAAGCCATAGGTAAAGGAAAGCCCAGTGACAACAAGAGCGGGTATCGAAATTACCCTCACACTTTCCCTGAAGCCAGATGTTTTAAAGCCCCATAAAACCATTATGCTTTTATCAGTTTTGATTCTAAATATTATGTAAGAGCACCAAAAGAGTCCAGCGATTAGAATGAACCAAAACTTTGCATGTAAATAATCAACCAGGAAGAATTTAAGTATTCCTGTTCCTAATACTGCTAATATCTCTAAGTCTGCTCTACTCAATGTGTGTAAGAAATTCTGACATGTCGCAAAATGATCATTATATAGAGTATGGATTGTGTAAAATCAAAAGGTTTCTGCGAGGAATAAAAATATGAAAAGGAGTTGTAGTTTCAAATTTGCAGTATCCCGGGTATGCACCTTATCCCACTTCCGGGTCTTCTATCAGAGACCAGTGAGATTGACAATTTTTATCATTATCCCTGGTGTCCGTGGCTGAGATAGCGGCTCCGAAGTTTATAACAATACCAATAAAGGATCCAACAGCTTGATTGTTAATTATATGGTAACTGATAAAAAAATTCTTGTGAATTACTAAATATTATTCCGGAAAACAGATATAATAATGTTGTCTCCACTAGCGCAATTCTTAGCGAAAGACTAAAGCGAATGAAGGACATGTGCAATTCATCTTAGAAAGGCGCAAATTCCGTAATCCAGGGAGAATTATCTTGTGGCGGCATATTCCGGTATCCCTTTGGCACTATATACAAATGAGTTGCGTATTGCTGGGAAAAGGTTTGTAGTTAAAATACTAAATACTAAAATGTTCAATTATGAAAAGTTAATATTTTTATTTTTAAAATTTTTGATCTTTTCAGTTTCCCAAACAGATGATGAATTGAGAAAGGAAAAAGAAATTGTACGGTTAGACGAGATTGTAAGAGAATTTGGATTCAGGGTGGCAGCTGATTCTATCCCTGATGAAATCTTAAATACATATTCCAAACTTTCAGATGAAGAAATAAGAGTAATGTTAGCCAAATTTCAATATCAATTCGACAAACATAAATCTTTTAACGCTACAGCGCTTGAATATATAGAAAAGGCTAAAAACGCTAAATCTCCGGAAGAAGTAGATTCTCCTCGCAAGGTGTATAAAAAACTCGAACGAGAAAATTTTAATAAATAAATGAATAAAATATTGGTTGAATTAAATCCCATTACAATTGTATTGGGATTGATACCCCTTTGGTGTCTCTCAAAGAGGACACTGAAGTTTTAAAAAATAAGATTATATTCATTGTGCATCGATGTCCCCATTCAGGAAACAACTATGGATAATAAAAAGACCAGGATTATCAAGCCAAAGGCATGGTGACCTGACTCACAAGGCAGCATCAAATACTTGAGCCAGGGTGATATTAAATATCTTTTAAGCCTGAGGTAGTGGGGATGTTTCATAGTAGTTATTTGTAAAAACCCAAGTGATTTATTTGCATATGCCATTGATTTTTAGCAATTTGTAAATTAACCCGAGGATATATTTTCAGTTAAACCATCATATATAAAATCATGTTACGAAGTTTTCTCTTAATCACACTTCGGATCCTCTGGCGGAACAAGATCACTTCCTTTATCAACATTTTCAGTCTAGCCATCGGGATCTTTGCATTTATACTGATTATGTTATACGTGCACCATGAACTCAGTTATGATAAGTTTAATGAGAATTTTGATCAGATCTACCGGTTGCAAACTGATAACTATCCGAAATTTCCACCCATCATTGGAGAATATGTAAAAACAAAAATCCCGGAGGTAAAAAATATTGCCCGAATCGTAATTATAGGCGAAGGGCAGGAATATATATCATATTCCTATCCGGGCAGCACAGAGATTCCTGTTCAGATCCAATCATATTCTTACTTTGCTGACAGTACTGTTTTCAATGTATTTACACTGCCATTTATTCAGGGTGAACCCGGATCAGCTTTAAAACAACCTTTTACCATTGTATTAACTGAAAGTACTGCTAAAAAACTCTTTGGAAATCTTAATCCCATGGGGGAAACAGTGGAAATCGATGACAATGAATACAAAGTAACCGGGATTATTAAAGAGGTAAAAAACTCCCACATTGAAATTGATGCACTTAAATCATATGAATCTTTTTTAAAGATCTATGCAGAAAGAAATCTTAACCGTATCGAATCTTCTTCCTGGTTGTGGAGCGCTACCTATTTACTTTTGTCAGATCGGGCTGATCCAGATGTTATAAAAGAAAAAATCAACAATGTATTGGCCGAGATCAATGATGTTAAATTATTTATGATTGAGTTCAGGGAATTTCATATCCTCCTCCTTAAAGATATATATTTCAAAGGAAGCACAGCCAATTTGCAGTATGGCAAACAGGGTAACCTGAAATTGGTGCAAACTTTTTTTGCCATTGCTATTTTTATTCTTGCCCTGGCGTGTATTAATTACATCAATCTAACCACAGCAAGAGCAACGTTACGTACTAAAGAGGTGGCCTTAAAAAAAATAGCAGGTTCATCCAGGATGTTACTCAGATACCAGTTCATTCTTGAATCAATTCTTGTCACACTTATTTCCTATTTTCTGGCAATTACCGTAATTCTGAGTCTGATACCCCAATTCAACCGGTTGGCTATGGTAAATATTAATATGGCTGAGTTAAATACTCCGGTAGCGTGGGCATTATCAATCCTTGGTGTTCTGTTGATAGGCGTACTTTCCGGATCATATCCTGCTGTTTATCTTACAACTATCAATTCTGTATCTCTGATAAAAGGAGAATCAATAAAAGGATCGAGGGGAGCTTTTTTACGTCAGGCTTTACTTACCTTTCAGTTTTCCATATCTATCATTTTGATCATTGGTATTATTACCAATGTAAGGCAGTTACACTACGCTAAAAACAAAGATCTGGGATATAATAAGGAACAGATCATATTTTTCAGTACTCCAGATTTTCCGGGACAAAAAAAACATGAACTTCGAAGGACATTTAAGGAAAGATTACTACAAGATCCAAATATTCAGATGATATCCTATACAGTTGGTCGTATGGGGACCAACCTTATACCTGCTCCGGATGCAGTATATGATGGAGTTGAAAGGACAGGATTAGTGTATATGGTTATAGATCCGGATTATTTAGATATGATGGGAATGGAGATAATAGAAGGGAGAGGATTTTCATGGGATATTGAAGGAGATAGAAATTTTCGATTGATTTTTAATGAAACTGCTGCCAATCAGATCTCCCCAGATTCAACTGTGGTTGGGAAAATAGCTCATTATCAAAACCCTTATGAACCAAATACACAACTTCAGGTTGAAATTATAGGAGTCGTTAAGGATTTCCATTTTCAATCAGTGCATCATAAAATAGCACCTATGTGTTTTGCATGGTATGGTCCCGAAGAAAATATTAATATTAAAATCTCTCCAAATAATATACCTGAAACAATCAGGTTTATTGAAAAGGAGTGGAAGAATATCTATGGAGCAAAGCCATTTCAATATTCCTTCCTGGATGAACTCTTTGATCAGCAATATAAAAGCGATGAACAGGGAGCCCGGATCATCGGTTATTTCACAATCCTTGCCATCATTATTGCCTGCATGGGCCTTTTTGCCCTGTCATCATTCATGGCAGTTCGCAGGACCAAAGAGATTGGTATCCGTAAAGCGATGGGAGCCACTTCGCAAAGTATCTTTCTGCTGCTGTCACAGGAGTTTGTGAAATGGGTATTGCTTTCGGTGATCATTGCCTGTCCCATTGCCTGGTATGTCATGAAAAAATGGCTTCAGGGATTTGCCTATCATATCAACCTTGGAGTAGACATTTTTATTATGGCAGCCCTGCTTGCTATTCTTATTGCTTTATTTACGGTCACCTGGCAATCTCTGAAAACCGCTAAAGGCAATCCGGTTGATGCATTGAGGTATGAATAACTTTTAAAAAGTTCATTGTTAGTCATTTGTTACTCTTCATATTAATCGAAGAGATTCATCACTGTTATAACCAACTGAGAACTAGCCAATTAGCCACCTAAAAAATGTCCGAAACCCGAACAATCAGATGTTTCTCCATGTAACAATGGTTTTGCGGAAGGTAGATGCCCAGGGGGCAGCCAATATTGTTGATCCCGATCGGGAAGGATCTTGACTTTTGTGGAGTGTATGGATTGTAATAATTACATGTTCTTTAATCCGTAGAATAAGGGGGGATTTGATGAATCTGACTATACAAACTAGTGAAATGGCATACCTTCTTTTGGTTTTTTTATTTTATTGACTTTCCTTATTTTTTCGTAAATTGTTAATAGAAAGGTTTTCGCAAGGCTGATTTTTCATTTTAATGATCCCGGAACAGATCCGGGAGGAGCCATGTCACAAAGACGCTTAGCCGCTATTATGTTTACTGACATTGTCGGTTACACTGCCCTGATGGGAAGGAATGAGGATAAAGCATTTCAAATCTTACGCAAGAACCGAGAAATCCAGCGCCCAATCATTAAAAAGTATCGAGGTGAATGGCTCAAAGAAATGGGGGATGGCATACTTGCCAGTTTCACTACAGCTTCTGATGCTGTAAGGTGTGCAGGAGAAATCCAAAATGCAGTCAAGACGGTGGGTATTTCTTTGCGTATTGGAATCCATGAGGGGGAAGTGGTATTTGATGGAGGTGATGTTCTTGGTGATGGAGTAAATGTCGCTTCACGATTGGAAGAACTGGCTGACGAAGGATCTATTATCATATCTGGAGCAGTATATAAAGACATCAAGAATAAGGCTGGCATTACTACTGAATTTATTGAGGAGATAGTTCTAAAGAATGTTGAAGAGCCTACAAAAGTATATCGAGTGAAATGTGAAGAACCTGATCAAGATGTGTTGGATAAAAAATCACTCAAGAAAAAGACGAATAAACTACTATATTACATCATTGTTGGGTTGGTGATAGTTATTATTGCCATTGTTCTCTGGCATTTTACGCCCTCCAGGGAATCTGCTCCAATTGTTGAAGAAACTGAATCCGAAGTTGTTGATAAATCTATTGCAGTACTCCCATTTAGAAATATAAGCAACGATCCAGAGCAGGATTATTTTAGTGATGGCATGTCGGAAGAAATCAGAAATAGGCTTTCTCAGATCGAAGATTTACGCGTCATTGCCAGTACTTCATCATTTGCATTTAAAGGCAAGGATGAGGATATAAGAGAAATTGGGAGGAAACTTAATGTGGCACATCTGCTGGAAGGCAGTGTCAGGAAAGTCGAAAACAGACTCAGAATAACTGCTCAACTTATTAAGACTATAGATGGCTCTAATTTATGGTCCGAGAGCTTTGATCGTGAATTGGATAACGTTTCGACTATATTTGAAATTCAGGATGAGATTTCATTGGCTATTGTAGATAAATTGAAAGTTAATCTACTTCAAAAAGAACAGGAGGCAATTGTACAACGATACACTGAAAATCTGGTGGCTTATAATTTGTATCTGAAGGGTAGAAGTTATTCCATAATGATGACAACTGATGGATTTAAAAAAGCTATCGAACATTTTGAGCAAGCTCTTAAAAACGATCCTCAATATGCGCTGGCTTATGTTGGATTGGCAGGGGTATATATTGGGATTTCCTACTGGGGAAACGTACCACCTAATGACGCATATCCTAAAGCAAAAATTTTCGCAATGAAAGCATTAGAATTAGATAGTCTGCTTGCTGAAGCATATACGGTCCTGGGTACTATTTATTTATATTATGAATGGAATTTTAAGGGTGCCGAGAAGCAATTTAAACGAGCAATCAAGCTAAATCCCAATTCTGCTTATTCACACCTTTATTATTCTATCTATCAAACACTATCTGAGAATCACGGTGAAGCCATTAAGGAAGCGAAGTTTGCACTTGAATTAGATCCACTTTCACCTTATTATAATGCGCAATTGGGTCAGGCGTATTTTTATGCCCATCAATACGATCAGGCAATACAACAACTTCAGAATACACGGTCTATGTATCCGGACTACTTTTTGACACACCTTTACATAGGAGCTGTGTATAGGGAGAAATTAATGTTCAAGGAAGCAAAGGAAGCCTATGAACAGGCGCTGCTGCTTTCTGATGAAAATCCACTTGCTATGACAGCTCTTGTAGGTATTTACGATGTGCTCGGAAAGAAAGAAAAGGCAGAAAAATTATTCGAGAAACTGGAGCAACGATCAAAAAATGAGTATGTACCCCCAACGTGTTTTTATCTGTACCATTTACATTATGGTAATGCAGACTTAGCTTACGAATGCCTGAAAAACGCTGTTGAGGTACATGATGTCTATATTAATTGGTTTAGAATACTCCCATCTGATAAATATAGGATCCCGGATGAGCCAAGATTCAAAGACTTGCTAAAAAATGCCGGATTCCCTCCATAAATATAATGTTGCTTGTTTGTTACTCAACAAAATATAGTCAGATTGGAAGGCCCTGAATGGCTGATATTAAACTTTTTATCTACAAAAATCAGGTCTAAAAATCAAACCTTGAAATGTTTCACCCTGAAACAATGGTTTTGTGGAAGGTAGATGCCCGGGAAGCAGCCAATATTGTTGACCCTGACCGGGAAGGAAAGTAACCCGTTTTTCGATCCGGTGCAGCCGATGGTTAAGCCATTACTCTTTTATTTTGCTTTACTCCAAATCGGAGCTTTGGGGTGCTACGGTTCCATCACCTTTTATATACTTGTCGAACCACCTGAGCTGCTCCCAGAGCACATGCTCCACACTCTCTTGCGCCCGGTAGCCGTGGTCCTCAAAGGGCAGCAACACCAGCCGGGCGGTACCTCCCGAACCACGCACAGCTTCGAAAAAAACCTCGGACTGGAATGTGAGGGTACCCGGGTTGGAGTCATCGTTACCGTGGATGATCAGGACTGGTTCGTTGACCTGGTCGGCAAAGAAAGTCGGTGATACCTGGATGTAGACATCCCTCGCTTCGAAGAGAGAACGGCGCTCGGATTGAAAGCCGAAAGGCTGGTTGGTCTTATTGTATGAGCCGCTACGTGCAATGCCGGCCTGGAACAGGTCAGTGTGAGCAAGTAGGTTGGCCACCATAAGCCCGCCGTGGCTGTGACCGATAACTCCGATCCGCTCAGGATCGGCCACTTTCATCTCGACAGCTTTGGCCACCGCGGCCTCCGCGTCAGCCACTAACTGTGGCACGAAGGTGTTGTAGGTGGTCTCAGGATCACCTATCATCGGCATGGCGGTCTGGTCGAGCACTGCGTAGCCCCGGAGCAGGAAATAGAGGTGGGAGGCGCCGTATAAACGCATGAAGCGTTGGGCCGAACCGCTGACCTGTCCGGCGGTAGTTGCCCCGGAGTATTCGAGGGGGTAAGCATAGAGCACTGTTGGCAGTGGTGTGCCCTCTTTGTAGCCGGGGGGAAGATACAGGTGGAAGCTGAGGGGAACTCCATCCTCGCGCTCGTAGCGCACAATGCGTTTCTCGATCTCTCGTAATCTGGGAGTGGGATCCTCGAAGTGTGTGATTGGTTTTCGCCTCAAAGCCCGGGTGGCCTCACCCTCAGCCGCCTTTAACTTCTTGCCAAAGGAAGCCAGGTAGTAATTAGGCACATCGACTGCGGATTCGGAGCTCAAGACGAAGTGGTCCTCGTCACCGGCAAATGCCACGAAGTACTCGTAACGTTCCGGACCACAGCGAAACAAACGTTGAGTCTCACCGGTCTCCAGATGGCGAAGGTCCAGGAAGGGCCTGTCACCCTGATCGGTGGCGCCGCTCCCGCGGAAATATACCGCACCTTTCTTCTCGTGCAGCACCCAACGGCCGTTGGGCAGCGGACGGAACAGAGGATAGCCCGGATCATCGTACCGGTCGTCCTCGTCCAGATCGAACCACAGACGGGATGTTCCCTCGTCAACGTCCAGGAGCCAGACATAACGCCAGCGGCGTATCCGCTCGCGCTGGGTGAGCATGAGTGTTCCGCCTTCGGCACTCCAGGCATTCATCCAGGGAAGGATACGGTGCTCAGCCCTGAAAACCTCACTGGGCTCTTCCGTGTAGGGAGCGTCCAGACTCAAAAGTCGGTCACGATGGGGTACCTCGGCGATGGGATCCCCGCCATCGAGTGCCTCGATCCAGTAAAGTGTGTGGGGAGCTGTGGGACGCCATGAAACCGAGCGGGGACCAAGAGGAACACCGTGGACGGGAACCTGATCGGCCACAGGCAGAGAGGCGATGTTCGCTATCGGTTCTCCCTTATTATTCCACACCTCGATCTCGCTGGCGAAGCGCCACCAGGCCACCTCATGTGACCAGGGACCGACCAGACGCCCGACAAGTAGGTACATACCATCCGGCGAGAACTCGGCGGTGGTGTAGGGAGCCGGCGTACCAAAAACATTCACTTTGCCTGTCGCCGGGTCAAAGATCACTAGTTCGGAACTAGTGTAATAGTCGAAGAGGGCATCGTCGTGAGCTGTCACAAGTAGATTACGCGCCTCGTAAGTAGATCTGGCCGATGCCCCTGCTCCTTCAAGGATCTCCGGACCCACTGGTAAAACAGGCGGCTCGGGTGCGAGTCCACGATCCGGGATGCGCCTGACCAGCAGACGCACCTGATCAGGTAACCAGGTTACGGCGTTGCCCATCAAAGGATTGAGAGCCATATCCCCGATCTTGTTCATTTCTCCTACTACCGAGCCGATCCACAGTCCAATGTGATCGGGATACATGACAGTGAGTGCGAAACGCTGGCCATCCACGGTCCATTCCACGTCATAGATCTCGGCGTCAGACGGCAGATCGAGCGGTGTGGTAGTTCCGTCACTTATACGGACCAGGCGTGGGGATTTGCCCCCGTGTTGACCATGATATCCGTTATTGGCGGGATTGACCCGAATTCCGGCCAGCTTATACATTGGTGCGGCCAGCTCGGCGATTGGTGGATAGAGCACAGGATCGGCGAGGAGCAAGTACTCACCATTAGGTGCTGTCCACACCCAAGGGAGCTGAGGCGCATGAAGAACCTCCAGTATATCTTCGGGTGGGGACTGCCACTTGTTAGCCGACTGCAGACTGTCGTTGGATGCACCCGGGTTGGCTGATAATATTAACGGCACTACCGTCAATACAAGTATAATTGCTAATTTCACGTTTATTCTATTCATTTTTGACCTCCTTATACCAATACCGGTACGATTATTTTTACCTGACTACCGGATAGATTTCCTTTATGCTATCTATCTTTCATCAGACTGATATGAATATTAATTTATTCAACAAATTACGAAAATATTTATTCAAAAAGAATGTAAGCATCTATGTATTATTACGTTTCGGATTGTCTATTATACTATTATCCCGGGTATCCCTGATGGAGCTGCCAGGGATGGATAAAGATATGTACCCATTCGATTATATGGGTATTTCTTCCAGGAACAAAAGATTATCTGTTCCGGATTTCCGGTTAAAGCAGGTCAGGCTTGGGAACATAGTTACTCGATGGTGGCCGTACGAAAATAAGGTACGCGTCAGTAGACCTGCCTGACACACGCAGGCCTACCGAAGAGGCAGGCGTGCACCAACTGGGCATATACTTTGGTAGAGATAAAAAAAACTTATGAATCGTAATTTAATAAAGCAAAAAACAATACAAAAAAGAAGAAATTACACCTTTTGAATAGTTTAAAAGTATGACTTAACTTTAGTTTAGATTATTCCATTTTGTTTTGAAAACTTAGAAAGGTGAAATGAGTGATGAACGAAAACTATCTATACCACCAGAAGCTGATGAAAACGGAAAAATTAAAGATAATTTAAAAGAATCGAATGATTAAAACTATGCTCAACAACGAATATAAATAATCGTCTGGCGACTGGGGCTCATATAAAAGACCGTAATGGTCGCAAGGCTTGAATTAGACATGAAACATACTACCATCATTAAATGCTTCATAACTGATTAGTAGCAAGGATATATGATGAAAAATATAATAAACATATTATTATGTATATTTCTAATCGATACAGCTTGTAACCAGCAAATTGAGAGATTAGAACTCAGTGAAACCATTGGGAACCTTTCTGTAAATGAATTTCTACAGGATTTAAATAACCTGTCATCGAATGAAATGATGGGTCGAAAAACAGGTTCTCCAGGATACGATTCAGCAGCAAACTACATTCTTAAAAAAATCAAATCACTAGGTTTGAAACCAGGTGGCACAAATGGGGCCTATTTCCAACCTATTAAATTTAAAAAATCATCTATTGAACGCAGCTCCCTCAATCTTAAAATTAACGGTGAAGTGTTAGAATTTGGTAAGGACTATTCTATTGCTCCTCGTACCAGCAATAAGGAAATTGATATAAATACAACTATCGTATTTATGGGCTTTGGTATTTGTGCACCAGAACTTAATTATGATGATTTTGCGGATATTGATGTAACAGGAAAAGTAGTTATGATAATAAGAGATGCGCCTTCTAATTTTGGTTTGGTTGAAAGAGCTGTTCTGACTAATGAGTCAACGATTACCAAAACTTTAAAAGAAAAAGGGGCACTAGGAGTAATTTCAGTCTTTCCGGAATCCCTTGACCAGATTACTCCATGGAAATTCATAAGTGCGTCGGTTTCAAGTCCTTTATTAAGATGGATCAATCCCGAAAATGTAGAAGATGACGAAATTCAAGTTGCTTTAGCTCTAAATCGTAAGAAAGCAGTAGAACTATTTAAAAAGGCCGCGCAGGATTATAAAAACGTTGTAGAACAATTGGTTAATGGTAATCCTGTCTCATTTGATATGGGAATTAATGTTCAGATAAAGGCCAAATTTAATTCCGAAACCACTCAAAGCCATAATGTAGCAGGGATACTAGAGGGTACTGACCCAAAGCTGAAAGGCGAATATTTGATAATGACGGCCCATCTGGACCACCTTGGTATTGGTTATCCAATTGAAAAAGATTCTATTTATAATGGAACACTGGATAATGCGTCTGGCTCTTCAGCACTCCTAACTTTGGCCAATACATTCAGTAAAATGAAAGCACCAAAGCGGTCAATAATGTTTCTTTGGCTCACCGGGGAAGAACAAGGGTTGTTGGGGTCAGAATATTTTGCAAAGTATCCAACTATCAACTCAAATAATGTTGTAGCAAATCAAAACATGGATGCAATTGTCGGTTTGATTGTTGAAACAAAGGACGTAATTGCTTATGGTTATGAACATTCCAATCTTTCCAAGTCTGTTGATTACGCAACAAAATATCTTGGGTTGAAAATCGGGAAAGATCCTGCACCAGAGCAGAATTTTTTTGCTCGAAGTGACCATTATTCCTTCGTTAAAGAAGGATATCCAGCCGTCTGGGCAGTCAGCGGCAGAATCGCAGAAAATGACTCCATAAATGCCCAGATGAAAATAGATAATTGGATCGGTCAACGCTATCACAAACCTAGTGACGATATGACCCAGACAATGGATCTGAAAGGGATTAAAAAGGAACTTGAATTGAATTTTTTAATTGCATATCACATTATAAACAAATTGGAAACGGTAAAATGGAACGAAGATAGCTTTCTGTTTAACAGGTTCGTTCGGTGACGAAGTTACATGCAATCAAAAATATAATTTAGAACTTGAGCAAAACACTGACGCCATAAATCAGGCATTAGACCTGGCAAATCTACCTTTCTACTTTTTCCTGCATGATCACATCATTAATCCCGATTATTCATGAATTATCGAAAGACTGGAAATCTTTCAATATATAACTCATTTATATTCAATTAGATATATCAGGGGTAAATCCTTGCCCCGATGCACCGGGACGACCCTACCTTGCTCCGTGCACCGTCGTTGAGTACTTCGCCAAAGGCTTCGGTCGTCGGTGAAAACTTTTGTGCAAGCGACCGTCCACGTGCCTGCGCGTTGAAGTGCTCCGGCACCTAATCGTGTTGCCGCAGCTTCCCGCGAGCGCAGAAGCTACTCTGCGCAGGTGCCAGCGCCTCACTTCTCCTTAGCTTTGCAGAGGCAAGGAGGCACCAGCGGTTACGCACTTGCACACAGAAGCACTTCAGAAATTTGTTGTCAAGGATAGTAACTCCAGCGCTAAGTTCATCCTTTTCACATTGACTTAATAGAACCATCGTCAACATGGACAGTAATACTTTGACTATTGTTTTCATTATGATTTGATCAAATTTATGTTTGCTAGCGGAGTCAATATGAAAAGCCGGGCATCTTGACGGAACGATCTTTCAATTTATTACACCGTTTATTATTTATTGTTAATTCATTAATATTTACCACTTCCTGCCCAGTTTTTTATAGTGCGTGACAGACTGCGCTATCCTTTTTTTACCACCTTTGTTATAAAAATTTTCATGATTGGTAGCAAAAGCAGACTTTTACACTTTCATATGCCTCCTCCAAAACAACCAAACACCAATAGCAAAATATATAGTGGTCAGAACAAGTAGAGCTGTTATTTCAGATAGAATATCGATAAATCCCATATTCATGATCATTATTTTTTTCATTGCGCTTACCGAATGAGTAGGTGACATCAATCCTTGTAATGTGATAGGATATCCGGCAATAGAAAATAGTTCCTTTGGATTTATCGGTATAGCAACTCCGGTAAAAAACATCAATAAAAAGAAAGGGAAATTGCCAACTATCAAAACCTCAGTTGCAGTTTTTGTAAAAGCCGCTAAAATCAAGCTGATAGCGATGATGGAAACGCTACTTAAAATAGCAATAATAAAAACATTAAACAACGAACCTGCATATTCAAATCCAAGACCTACGGCAACCAATAAAGCGAGTGCAATGGAAATAATTCCGATGATCAATTGAACTACACTGATTCCGGTCAAAAACTCCAATGCAGTGATCTTCGACAATTTTAGCCGTATTATGGTTTTATTCTCAACTTCGTTGATAATGGAAATAGAAGCTGGCAACAAAAGCATAATAATCGAAAGTATCAATAAACCGGGCACATAAAGGTCAAAATCATCCATTTTACCCGAAATACCCAAACTCGTTTCAGTGATCTTTACTGGATTTTTCTTATCAGTGGCCGTATAAATAATCTCACTAAATGTTTCTGCTGCCCATATAGCGGTTACCATATATTTAATGCTCGTCAAATCACCTACAAATCCAATAGTTATACTTTCTTCCTCATTTGAAGTTAAAAGATTGTGAAATCTTTCAGAAAAATCATCGGGAATAACTACCAAAGCATCCGCTTTATTATCTTTTAATTTTTCAATAGCATCTGTTCTGTTTTTTGTTACTTTAATGGTCATTGGAAATTGCAAACTATCTTTGTCTATTTTCTTTATTTCTTCGATAATTAAACTTCCATAATTATATTTCTTCGATTGATATTCAACCCCGGCATCCTGATTCACCAGTAAAACCTCATAATTAGGTTTTTCAGCTTCACTGATCGCCCAATAAAGCCCGACAAAAAAAGGAGTCAAAAATATCGTTAGTATCAGCAACCACAGATGTCTGATATTTTCCTTTATGCTTTTGTTAATTATGCTTAATATTTTCATGTCTTTAACATGCTATTAATCTGTCATTAATTTATTTCCTGTCAAATGCATAAAAACATCTTCGAGCGTATTTTCTCTTAATGTCATTTTTTTTACGATAAATCCGTTGCGTTTAATTATTTCTGTAATTCCTGAAATTTTTTCTACAATATTTTTTGACATTATAATAATGGAATAACCTTTAATATTTATTTCATCGACTTTTTTTGATAATGATTCGAGCAGATCTGCTCTTCTTTCTGATACGTCTTTATCTACGATTATCTCTAAAAGGTCTCCTTCGCCGATTGATCTTTTAAGATTATCCGGTGTGTCTGTCATCAACAATTTTCCTTTGTTAATTATAGCCACGCGATCCGACATGCGATCGGCTTCATCCATGTTGTGTGTCGTTAGAATTATGGTTTTGTCATTGGTAAGGGATTTTATGAAATTGCGGACTAAAATACGGCTTTGAGGATCAAGCCCAGCTTCGGGTTCATCGAGAATAAGTATTTCAGGGTCATGGATAAGGGCAAGGCATATACTCAACCTTCTTTTCATACCACCTGATATTTTTTTTGCTTGTATATTGGATTTTTCTGCTAATCCGAGAAGATCCAGAATTTTTTGCGATCTCTCCTTCGCCTTTTTTAAGCTCATGCCATACATTTCTCCCATAAATATTAATTGCTCTTTGCACGTCAATTTAGGCCAATAGATGTTTTCCTGGGGGCAAACGCCTATTTCCGCTCTTGTTGCTTTCTCGTTTTTGTTATGCTTAAAAAATATTTCTCCGGAAGTGGTATCCAACAATCCGCATATCATACTTATGAGCGTCGTTTTACCGGCGCCATTAGGTCCAAGAAGCCCCAGTATTTCTCCTTTTTGAAAATCCAATGAAATATTGTCAACTGCAGTAAGCGTATTGAATTTTTTTGTGACGTTTTCTAGTTGTATGATGGGCTTCATGGTGACTATAATATCAAGTTTATGACTTCATCTATTAAAAGCGGGTAAATTTTGCTTTCTTGTTTCAAAATGCACTCTAAAGGTTCGCAGATAAAGTGCGTGCTGCCGGATAACGATTAAAAAACTTTTCCATTAAAGGTAATAAAAGGGAGGAAAGTTCGCAATAACCCGTTAGGTAGGCATGCGATTTATCGTTCAGTATAAAACCCGTTTTAAAGGGATTTATATATTTTTGGCGTACGTTTAATTGTGATAAAATAGTTTAGCATCTTTAAATGATTTCCATCTAATTGGTAAGTTTCAAATCACTTTATCGCTATCGGATTTCCTGGTGAACCACTCGCACCTTTTAGAGGAAGTGGAGAAAATACAAAAGCAAACTCATATACTTTGTCTTCGGATAATTCTTCCAGATTTAAGCCTTCCAATAGATATATCCCCTTTTCTGCCAACATCAATATGTGAACCGGATAAATAACTTCTGAATCAACCGATGGAAGAACCTCAACCCCCCGATTATCTGCTCCCACGATCACAACCTTATGATCTGCCAACCCTCTTCCAGCATTTACTCCAATGCCAGGTTCAGTTTTGAGATAAGCCTTGTTATCCAGTTTTCATAGTTTGCTGTGACCTGTACGAATTAGAACAACATCTCCCTCTTTAATTTCAATGTTTTGTATCTCTTGTGAATTCAGGATATCCTCAACTGTAATCTCATAGCCCGGTTCCAGTCTGTCAATCCCTTTAAAACCAGCAACATCAATGAGGATACCTCTTGTAAAGAAGGCACCCGCATTTTCAACACCCAGTTTATTCAATCCTTTTTTGGAACACATCTGAGATCCCATATAGCCATTATAGTATAAGTCTTCATTCTTTTTTTTAAAGCCAACGTTTGGGCGATAGAAAGCGTACCGTCAAATTGATAATAATGTTTCAAGTTTTAAATAAAGGTAATAAATGGGTATCAGGGCTGCCATATACAGGGTAGTAATGTATCCTTACTATCGCCGTGTTGGAGAGGATATAATCATCTTTTAATTGCAAATATTATTGTTGAATTTGGCAATATTTTAATCTCTCTTTTTTTAGGTTTTAACTCTTCAATATTATCTGGTTCCATTGTATGTTCAGTTTGAATAAGATACTGCCAATTATTCAATGTCAGTTCTTTGGAGACATCTATAACCAAGTATTCTAAAGCCTTTTCAGCCTCATAATGGTATTCTAATCCATCAATAATTTGATAACAAGCCCCATCAATGAAGGACAACTCATACCAATTATCAAAAATAAAAATTCTAATCGCATTTGCACCTGCATAAGTTCTATATTCAATATCGGTTTTTCCGCTTGTTGTCTTCCCTTTGTATATTTTTGTGCTAACATCATAAACAACAAAAGAATCCATTTCAATTTCCAACTCAGCGGTACTTCCCTGAAAATCTAAAATCGTCTCTTGGTTTTTAGTTGTTTCAAGAATAATAATCCCATTGACTGTTCCAGAAAAAAGTCCATTTTTCATATTTTGAAACACGGAATTAAATACTTTACCATTGGTTGCCGGGGGCTCAATTTGCCCCATCGCGTAAAATGGAAGTAGAATTAAAATTAAAATGACTATTTTTTTCATAACCGAAAACATGCCCTCATATGGACAGTATAAATTGTGTTTACATGCAATTTTTACTATGTCGGGTACTGCACATTTATTATTTTATTTACTTAATCTATAATACGGAATCTCTGCACAAGCTTCAAATCCAAGTTTTTCTGCCAATCTATAAGAACCTGTATTTTCTAATCTGCATGACCATACCGGTTCATATTTATGTTCAATAGAATAATCTATCAATGCGGAACATGCTAATTGTGCAAATCCTTTCCCTCGAAATTCAGGTATTGTCTCAATACCCAACTCCAATTTATCATCATGAACATATGCAGAATAAGCTGTTGTTGCTAATTTACCTTTGTAGAATAAACTGAATCCCACTCCATTATTGACAAAATTTTTTTCATTATCCCAAAAGGAAGACGGAACCACACTTCCCTTCATCGCCTTATAGATTACTTCATCGGTCCGTACGATTTTGCAATCCGATGGCAAGGATTTTGTCCTATTTTTCAGATATATTTCACGATTGAACAGAAAATTCACCCTCGTATTAAGTTCTATTATTCCCGTAACCTGGTTCTCAATATTATCCACCGACTTTATCAGACTGTCACCGTAAAGATCAGAGAGAGCTTTGTCCCATTCATCAGGATATGCTTGCATCCACTCATACTGCCCCCTTGTTTTGTTTACATTCAGAGAATAATCGAGGAACTCACTGTTAAACGCAGGATTTTGTGAATCACCAAATAGCAGAGACATTCCGTAAGGATGAACTACATAAAATGTTTTAGGATTTTCGGTATCATCGACAAAAACTTTTCCCGACACTTTATATTCAATCACTGAACGGGCGAATAAATTATTAATCTTCACCTGTTTTAATGGATTAATGACCTTGCCATAGTGTCTTTTATCAATACGTTCCATCCTTTAATTCCTCAAAATTAGTTATCAAATCGAATCTTGTATTGCGCCCAACGGAAGGGGGTAATACGCCATAGCGGATCAGGTCGCCTGCCTAGCACGTCCAAAGACGAAGTCGAAGGCGGGAGGTACTGTCCCCGGTAGTGAGGTATCAAATAGCACCAGGCGAGTCAACAAACAGGAAGCCGCTATTGTGTTTACCCCATGTTGGCCGTGGTACTTATTTGGGCTCAAGATTCATCACGTAATCATAACTCTCGTCTAAATATTTCGCTACATTGTCCAAATCTTCGAGCATACTTTCGGGTATTAATACATATCCGTGCATTATCGAATTATACGATTTAAAAATTGTTGAATTAAATTCTTCAATGTACTTTTTCTGAACCTCTTTTGAAAACCGAATCCCTATTTCTCCTGCTTTGTTCAATAAGGAAAACATGTGTCCATTTGCAGAGGTATAAGGCATTGTTTTGCCTTTCCTTTCAAATCTTGGACATTTAGAGACCAATTCATCATAGACTTTTAGTTTTTCTTCCCACATAATTATTGTTTTTCAACGAAATCTTTAAATTGTCTCATCCACTTTTCTCCTTATTTTCTGTACATTCCCCGAAACAGAATTGCCATAAGTTTTGGAATTAACCAACTAATCCGGGTATACTCAAATTCGTATTCGTACCTGGTCCGGTGATCATTCAAGATAACGAATTTACATCTCATAAAGTTATCCATATGTTTGTGGTGATAACTTGATTCGAAAGATTGAGGCAGTCGTTTAGCAATAATAGTTTCCGTCAACTCCATATCCCGGTTTCCGTATTTATAGACCATTTTCGATACAGCTCCATCCTCACCCAATTCCCCGCTTATCAGATGTTTATTAATAAATCCGTCTTGATATGCTCCAAGGTATTTGGGATCAGCAAAGAATTTTACAAATTCATCTCTTGATTTGGCAATTTCTACTGAATCTTTGTATTTCATTTTTCCTGATTTTATTACCGCCAACTTGTTTATAACTGTACCGAAAGTTTGATTATCCCTTCCTGTAAGCACTGAGGTCCCTTTAGGCGCTAAGCCCGCCTGTCCCATTCGGGCAGGGTCTCCTTAGTGCCTGCAAGGGGGCATGAATGAAGAAGAAGCAAAACAATATCCTTCATTTACTGAATGCAGAACCAGGATCTTAAACAATTTAAAAAGTGATAACGTAAAGAAAATTCTTTTTTACCTGAGATTTAATAGCGGCGGAAGTTCAGCGCAATAAACCGAGCTAATCAACAGAATAGCAGAAATACCAAGTATTAATAAAAAAGGAAGATTGTTTGTTGCAATCAGCTGGAATACATTTTCATCGGCGGTGATCAATAGTATGGATTTCAGGTTAAACACACAAGCCATCCTGATTGTAAAACCTACGGGGGGTGAATCAAATCATTTTGGAGAGGGTAAAATTCTGAGATTACCAAAGACGAAGCTGTTGATACAATATTCCTCAAAATATTTCAAGTATATTGACGAAGATGTTGATGTTGTTTTTCCTGATATTGAGGTAGATTCAAGATATGAGGATTATCTTAATGCCGTTGACCCAATTTATGAATTTGTAAAGAATTACAAATAAAATGCCCCCTAACTGGTGCATGTCCCAACTGGTGAATCTTAGCGAAAGGCCAAAGCCACCGGAGGACTTGTACCAATCATGGTATAAAAATTAATTATCCTCAAAGCCCGATCCCCCCTGGTGTCTCTCGAAGAGAACACCGAAGTTAACTATATTCAAAGTGCATCAGTATCCCTTTCCGGAGACACCTGGGTGGTAAACTTGTCGAACCACTAGCATAAGGATGTGCAATGGTAAGTGTTAAGACGAGTTAGTATAATGTGGAAAGTCTCTGTATAATCCCAGGCGTCTCTGAAAGAGACACCCGGTTTTTACCATATTTCAGAGGGGTGCATTGAAACGTTAATATTAAACCACTAATTATAAAAGGTATTTACATTTTAAGAATGTTATATAAAACACCCCGAAGAATCTTATTGGAAGTTCGAATAGTTTCCCAAGGGGAAATACCTGGGATTGTAAATTGATAAATCTTTCAGAATGAATGTTGAATAAGAATTATTATTGAATAAAAGTAAAGAGAGGGCTCAGGTTTATCAAGCCAAAGGCATGATGACCCATCACACAATGCCAGAATGAATACTTGAGCCAGAGAGACAAAGCTCCTTTTTGAAAATACCTCGCGCTATTCTCTCGAGCAGGCTCTTCCGAATGCCCTTAGTGATAACTATGGTGGCGAACATTTACGTGCCAGCTATGCCGTTCATGCCCTGGGCCTTTAGCCGGAAATTAATCTCAATTAAACAGTTATCAGAAAGAAGTGCTCAATATTCAGCTATAGTTTTATTACGACACTGTTTCCAAAATATAAAAAAGCTCTCAGGGCATCCACTTCATCCAAAGTATATTGTATATTTAATCTTGAACCATTCACATAAAAAAGGCGAATAAATAATTGATTGAATATGAAAAGTACGAATGACATTAGAATCAACTTTTCCAGGCATCCCGGCATTTTTGCAGTCATTATGATTGCCGGGGCACTTATGACTTTTTGCACGAACAAGCGTGGTGAATCTGAAGAGAATAAAAAAAATGAAACAATTCAAAAGAAAGATAATACTCTGAAGGTGTTCATGCTTTGGGATATGGAGGGAACCAGCGGACTATTCGAAAAGGAAAAAATATGGTACTGGGATCCGGGAGTACCGGTGCAGATGAAAAAAGAGGGATGCGAAATGCTCACGGCTGATGTTAATTCAGCAGCACGCGCTGCACTCGAGGCAGGTGTCGATTCACTCATTATATGCGACACACATCATGGGGGCAATAATATAATTCCCGAAAAGCTTATCTCCGATCCCCGCATAAAGTTCCTTCCAAGGAACGTCGGACTTGAGAACGGCAAGTGGCGCTGGATGCCCGGCCTGAACGAAACCGTTGATGGATTCATGGTCATGGGACATCATGCCAAACCCGGCACTGAAGGTGCTTTCCTTCACCATGCGCAGAGCCTCGACTGGGCAGACGTCAGGATCAACGGGATAAGCGTGGGCGAGATAGGGATAGAATCGTGTTATGCCGGAAACTGGAACATACCGGTCATCATGATGCATGGCGATGAGGCCGGCTGCAGGGAGGCTGAGCAGCTGCTTCCCGGAATTGTCACAGCAGCCGTGAAGCATGCTGTAAGCTATGATAAAGCAGAAGGTCCAGATCCACAGGCGGCCCGCGACCTTACAGCCAGGAAAGTAAAGGAAGCCATAGATAAACTGAAGTCCGGAAGCAAGTTCACCATCTACAAACCCACGCTTCCAATGACGATATCTGTCAGGCTTATGACAACGGAGGCTGCGGAAAAACTTTCCGGGAGGTTTGGTGCCACACTGAAGGATCCGTTTACTGTGGAGGAAACCGTTGACCGTCAGTGTGACGTGATGAAGCCGTTCACGGGCGCAGGACTTGATATGCTCGATCCTTCAAAAAGATAATATCCGGAGATAATTATTTGAAAATTCCATATAGACGCTTTTGTTGTAGCCAACTTCGGCATAGACGCACGGCGACCGGAGGACTTGTGCCATTCATCTCAGAAATTTTATATCCCCTTCGATGTTTCTCGATGATGACGCCGGAGTTTTATTCTATTTTTAGTGCATCGGTGTTCCTGTTCAGGTAATACCGATGAAAATGAAAAACTGCTGGATTTCTGAATCTACAGATTTTATTCATACCTCAAAGTATCTGCTGGATTTGCTGAAGATGACTTGATCGTTTGAATACTTGTTGTCATCAAGGCAATAACCACAAGGATCACGATGGGAAGGACAAACATCATCCAGCCGATGTTGATCCTGAATGCAAAATTATTCAGCCATTGATCCGCCATGAAGTACATAACCGGGAGGACAATAATACTGGCAATCAGGATCAGCCGGATGAAATCCTTTGAAAATAATACGAACAATCCTGAAATGGTAGCACCCAGGATTTTCCTGATTGCAATTTCTTTTTTGCGTTTCGAAATCAAATATGTTGTAAGCCCATACAAGCCCAGGCTAGCCAGGAATATTGCTACGAGGGAGAAAGTTCCAAATACTTTTCCAAACTTCTTGTCCGATTCATATTGTGCATCAAAATATTCGTCCAGGAAAAAATACTCAAATGGAATACCAGGGAGATGCTCTTTATATAAGTTTTCTACAAAGGTTACCGATTCATGTAAATTGGAAGTATTCACATTAATGCATATATACTCAGCCTGCCACATTCCTGCACCAAACATAATGGCATCAAAATCCTCCTTTAAAGAGCGTTGGTGATAGTTGTTTACTACTCCTATGATTTCTCCAGTCCATATAGAACCGTCGGAGTGGAATAAAATCTGCCGGTTAATACTTTCTTCAGCATTTTTAAATCCCAGATTTTCTACTGCCTTTTCGTTTAGCAATACCGGTGTTGTTCCTCCCTCTACAAGTCTTGATTTTTCTTCCTCCCTGAAATTCCGGCCGGCCAATATCTTGAGACCAAAAGTTTGAATAAAATCATATTTTACAGATACAAAATGACATATACTATTCTCATTCATTTCTTCACCAACATTTCTTATATAATCTTGCCTGGCAATATATTTCCCGGGTATTTCAGATGTTATTGTATAACTTTTGATTTTTGGATATTTTTTTAACTCGTTTCTGAATACCTTGAACTTAGCTCTTGCATCTGGATTCAGATTCCTCAATACCTTGGTCACATAGATTTGTTCCTTACTGTAACCGAGTTCCTTATTTCTCATAAATGATATTTGTTTATAAACCAGATAAGTACCCGCTATCAGTGCAATTGAAATAATAAATTGAAATTCGACTAACAATCTTCTGAAATGAACACCACCAGATGAACTTAAATAACTTCCTTTAATAACCGAGGTAATCCTGAAGGAAGAGAGAACAAATGCAGGATAAATCCCTGCAATAAATGATCCAAATACAAGTGTAAATACCAGGCCAAACCAGAACCACGGCTCATAATAAAGATCAATAGATATCTGATTATTTCCAGTTAAATGACTATAGTATGGATGAAAAATAGCAACCAGAAATAACGCAATAAGAATCGCCAGAAGATTGACAGTTGATGATTAGATAAGAAATTGATTGATAAGTTGTTTCCTGGAAGCACCCGATACCTTTCTGAATCCAACCTCTCTGGCTCTTTCCATGGATTTAGCAGTTGATAAATTAATATAATTGATCCAGGCAATAATAAGAATGAACAATCCGACTATTCCCAGGAAATAAACTGCTTTTATATTTCCATGCACTTCTCTTTCATGATTCATTTTTGGAGATTTAAGGTGAATATCTTTAATCGGTTGTAATTCAAAACTTACAGGATTATTTGTTTCCACCATCCAATCCCCTAAATGTCGTTGGATTAAACCTGGAAATTTTGCTTTTAAATCATAAATATCAGTTTGCGGATCAAGTTCTACATAGGTATAAAATTCATTCCATTTCCAATCCCTACCGGAATCCCATCCATTTCCCCATGCATTTTTAAAGAAATACGAGTAAAGAATATCAAATTTAATATGTGAGTTTTCCGGGACATCTTTGAAAACTCCCGTAACGGTAAATGACCTTACACCATCACTGGTTAGTATTTCGCCAAGTGGATTTTTAGATCCAAAGAATTTATTTGATATTGATTCAGAGATGACAACAGAATTTACATCAGGAAATGCAGTGTGAGGATCTCCGTAAACAAAAGGGAATGAAAATATTGTCAGAAAAGAGGGATCAACATTGTGAGCACCTTCCTCATTAAATGCCGTGAGCTTACCCTTATCATCAATATATGACCATGTTGAAGTTTCCCTGTGAATTATTGACTGGGGAATTATTCGCGCGTATTCCTTAACCTCTGGATAATTAGCTTTAAACGCTGGGCCGACTCCTGGATGATTTGTCGCAAAAAATGAATCACCCGTCTTAAGTGTTACACGATATATATTATCCGCATTTTCATGAAATGTATCATAGCTCAATTCGAATTGTATATACTGTATAATGGCAATACATGCAGCCATTCCAATAGCAAGACCAAATATAGTAACGGCCGAATAAATTTTATTTCGGAATAAATTACGTATTGTGTAAATGAAGAAATTCCTATACATATCAGAGTAGTTTACCTGTTTATGGTATTTATTACTTTTAAAGATGGAAATCCCGGAAAATTAACAATTAACTATAATGACTTATCACTATTATTATTGCTACGACCGTTGAGGGACGTTATCGCTTGTTAATTGACTTAACTATGGATTTGGTTGTTATCTTATATGTAATTTAACCTTACAATGTAGTAGAATTATATCGGCTTGTCAATGATTAATACAAAAAATAATTAAGAGAAATTGAATCTAATATCATGGATATTTTGAAATTTAATTTTTTTGCAAAATATAATATTCCATTACGCTTTTAATGATAAACTAAAAAATGAACCATGCATTTGTACAATTTCTTTGACAGGAATTTTATTAAATTGACACATAAATTATTTTATAAGATTTAAAAGTGGCAATATCCCACGCATTATCAAGTGATATGTACTGTTTTAATACTCATATGAACAAGTTGTAGCTAATTAAAAAGTAGCAGATGAAAATAATTTTAGCAGCAATAGGAACACGAGGAGATATTGAACCTTTTTTAGCAATAGGAAAAATTCTAAAAGAAAAAGGACATCAGGTTATATGTGCATTTTCAGAGCAGTTTAGAGAACTGACAGAAAATTGTGACATAGAATTTGCTTCTTTGGGAAAAAAAAATGATGACTTATTTGAAATCGATGCCGCTAGAACAGCTATAGGAGGATCTGGAATTAAGAAATTCTTTGCTTGGATCAAACTTATCAAACTTGCAAAAAATCAAAAAGTCCCGCAAGAAAAAGAATTTAAGTTATACGAAATTGTTAATCAAGAAAAACCAGATAGAATAGTATACCATTCAAAAAATATTTATCCATTAATATGGGAATATAATAACAGAGGAAAAACAATTTTCGTAAGTCCCTTCCCATATATGCATTATGTAAAAGGACATTCATTTTTTGATTTTATTAAAAATTATGGAGAATATTTTAATAAACTAACATTTAAACTTTATGATTTTGGGGTAGTTACAGCAACTATGATGGCTAAAAAGTGGCTACAAATCAACGATAAAATTGAACGAAAGAAACTAAAAAACATAATTCACAACAGAAAGTTTATTTATACAATTTCGCCAAGTTTATTCCCGCAACCAAGTTACTGGGAAAGCAATGTTAAAATTTTCGGATATCAAGAATTAAAGAGAAAAACAGATTGGAAACCCGAAAAAAAACTAACTGAATTCATTGAAAAATATGAAAAAATATTGTTTATCACTTTCGGCTCAATGCTTAATCCCGAGCCTAAACTAAAAACTAAAAGAATTCTTGAAATTCTTGAACGGAATAAAATACCTGCTATTATAAATACTGCTGATGGTGGTTTAATTAAACCCGATAATTTCAATTCAGAATTGATTTGTTTTGTATCGCAAATTCCTTATGACTGGATTTTTCCGAAAATGTATGCCGTTATTCATCACGGTGGTGCCGGCACAACACATTTAGCAATAAAATATGGCTGTGCAACAATGATAATCCCGCATATGCTTGACCAGTTTGTTTGGGATAGAATTATTTCTGATATGGGAGTTGGTCCAAAAGGTGTTAAAATAAGTAGAATAACCAAAAAAAAGTTCGAACTGAAAGTTTTAGAATTATTTAACAATAGAAGTTTCAAAGAGAAAAGCGTAATAATTGGTAATCAAATGAAAAAAGAAGATTTTAAAGATGAATTATGCAAGACAATAATTAATAATTGAATAACTGGCTACAACATTTTGTATAAGTAATGGCATGGAAAGTGAAAAATCTCGAGGTATGTAGCCTGCTCAAAACTCATCACGGTTTGACAGGAAATTACCATTCAATCTGCCACTACTCGAACAATTTACCGTTATCTGCAAGCGAATTGAAGCATTATATAATTAACATCCACATACCATTAATCCTTAAAAATATAAAACCATGAAAAAGTATTTATTCTCATTAATCGTTCCGGTTTTTCTTGCAGGGTCTTCCTGTCAGGACAAAATCGACATCGAGAAAGAAAAGGCAGCTATAATTGCTGTTATCGAAGAGGAAACAGAAGCTTTTTTCGATTACGATATAGACCGTCTTAGTGCAACCCATGTGCAGGATGAAACCAACATAAGATTAACAGCTACTAAATCAGGTTATACTTATGATGTTGGATGGGAAAAGATTAAGTCATTTTTCTTGGATTATTTTGAAAATGAAGCTGAACCAGGAGATTTTTATGAGGTAAAAAGAAATTATAAAATTAAAGTCTACGGGGAAAGTGCCTGGGCTGTTTTCGATAATGATTATTATAATGGCGAAGATGAGCTTCTTAGTACAAGCATACACGCTGAATTTCTGGAAAAAGTTCATGGGGAATGGAAACTTGTATTTTATACTTCAATTTATACCTCAACCTGGGAAGATGAAGGGGAAAATGAAACAGAAGAATTTGAGGAGGGCCAAGCAGAATCCGAAACAGAAGAACCTGAAACAAAAGATTCAGAGTAGAAGATTGAAAAGCCAGCCGATAACAAACAGATGCTATTAAATATGGGGCTAAAAGTATAATTTCTCAACATTTAATAAACACTTTGGTAACTTGTTAAGGAGGTTTTTAAAAGTGCCCCAGATTTCATATTGCCTACCATTAGATGCACCTAAAAGAGAAAAAACAGAATTCGTCGATATAATCGGCAAGTTTGCCGAATGTATTTTTAATATGCTGCAGGAGATTGCAGAAGCTTCGTCGTTAGGTATCCCCATCCTATTTTCTACCAATCCGTGTCACGGTCCAACGCCCGGGAGGTCCCTGTCAGTAGTGCTCAGTATTTTTCTCAGGGGCCTGGCAAGGAGGGCCAGGCAGGTATTACTGCATCCCGAGATTACAGCATTGCCAGAAAATCTGGCGAGGCTGTGGCCGAAGAATCTCTCTTAAAAGTTGGATGGTTTCCCTGGCAGAGACACCAGTCTACCGGTCTCCGGCGGTCACAGCCTTGCTCCTACGTCGTAGCCGACTATGGCGCAGACGCATGGCGACGGCACGCAGGGAGGCATGAGCCAGTGTGATGGACGATGAGGAGAATATCTTTCACCATTTCAAATGATTATAATCAATTAAATCCGCGATTAATCAAATGGTCTAAATTGTTCTTAAAATAGGGAACATCGCTTATCTTTATTAACTTGATGGTGCGGGGTGTGAGAATTTTTTAATCATCAATCCTAAATCGTATTTTATAATAAATCCTTGAGAGATGAACAATTTAAAAAATTACTATGAGAGGATACCCGTTACCCATGATACTAACACATCAGATCAATATCCCAGGAATCATATAAATTTTTCTGCAATATTGAAGCCATTGCAATGGATAGGCAACTTTTATGAGTTATTTAACTCAAAAGCATTTATGTCAAAGAAAGCGATGTTGAAGGAATTTGACAGTGCTATACCACTTGACAAATATCTGGGGACTGAGGAGGATGTAAATCAAATGCGGCAACTTTTGATTTCCTATTGCCATGGTATCGATAATAATCCCTTTCTTTCGTCCATTGGCAGATTTTTAGTGAGAACAACAGGATTGGATGCTATAAAAAATCGTAAAAAAGTGCTTCAGTTTTATGAAAAGCATAAAAAATTTATTGAAGCTAACGGTAAGTTCAAAGCTCCTGTGATCATTACGGGCTCACCCCGCACCGGGACAACTTTACTTCACCGTCTTTTGAGCGAAGATCAAAACTCACGGTCTCCCTATACTTTTGAGCTCGAGGTCCCGATTCCTCCTTTATCCAAGGAATCAAAACCTATGGAGGACTCCCGTATCAAGAAAAGCAGGGCTGCCATAAAAACATTAACAAAATTAGCGCCTGGCTTTATGGAGAAATTTGCAGAATCCCATGTTTGGTCTGCAACGGAAATGGAAGAGTCAATTGCTTATACCTTGGCACATAACGGGATAAACCAGATGAACTGCCCGATAGCAGGCAAAGACCATATTATGGATTTAATGAAGGTAGACGATAAACGCTCATTATTTCTGTACGAACGTTTATTTTTCACCACACTGGATGCATATCGTCCGGCTAAATCGCATTGGGTTTTGAAAGCCCCGGATTATACGCTCTATTTTCCGCATGTTTTTCATGAATTTGAAGATGCAAAGGTTATCATTACACATCGAAATCCATTGATCACGCTTCCATCACTATGTCGTCTATGGGAGTCCTGGTGCATTGCGTTTGATCAGGATGGTTCATTTGACAAACATCAGTTTGGAAAGTTGATCCAACTGATTCAAAAGCATTATTTATATGTTCCACTCGACTTTAGGAAAGAGCATAAAGAAATCGAACAACAAATATTCGATTGTATTTATGATGAGCTCTTTTCTGATCCTATTGGTATGGTAAAGAAAATATATCAAAAATTTGACCTTGAATACACTAAAGAATTTGAAGAACGGATGAAGACCTATCTCAAAAATAATCAGCAGGGAAAATACGGACGTCATAAATACTCTTTGGAAGAATATGGATTCGTTGCAGAAAATCTTAATGAAGAATTCAAAGATTATATGAATCACTATGGTTTTAGTATACCTCAGAAAAAGGAGAGACCAACTTCTTTTGACTTTTTGAAATCCTACAAATAGATAAATCGAATTGTATAATTCTTAATACTGCTATTTGTCAAGCGACTTTTTTCGATATTTTATATAACAGATGTGTGCAGTCGATGTTTCATTCTCAAATTATTACTAATCTTTTGTCACCCGGTTGAAGCTAATCCGTATAGGCTATCTTATCTTTTACGTTATCAGTCACAGGTGTGCAAAATCCGGAATCACGGACCACCCAAAACCGGAATCATTGATCACACCATAAATAACGGGTAATAATATTATAGTATAGGATAGAATCTATTGTATTTCAGATACTTAAAAAGATATAAATTCCGGAAGGAGGTGGTCAGTCAAAATCGGCACGTTTTGATTTAAAAGCCGGAGAGGGATGGTCAACGCATCCGGTTTTTGCAGTAAGGCAAGAAAATTGAATTTCCTCAGTCACTTGGCTGTAGATACTGTTAATCATGTGATTACACATATCCATGCCGATTTTGCAGATAAGAAAGACA
>Ga0209536_100002633_pt1 | contig 29249 bp, 23 predicted proteins | sample DeeMarSeWOR28_12_FD_187461 | JGI IMG/M metagenome (GOLD analysis project Ga0209536, IMG submission 187461) | Marine sediment microbial communities from White Oak River estuary, North Carolina - WOR-2-8_12 (SPAdes) (version 2) | ecosystem: Environmental > Aquatic > Marine > Intertidal zone >...
AAAAAGGAAGGTAAAAATGGCTAAGATATTAGTTATTGACGATGATCCCGATACGGTATTGGCTGTTCGGATGTGCCTGGAAGATGCGGGCCATATCGTGATCGACGCGCCAGGTGGCAAAGAGGGGCTTGAGCTGCTCAAGACAGATCGACCCGACCTGATCATCCTGGACGTCATGATGGAGACGCAGACGGAAGGGTTCCAGTTGGCGCTAAAGCTCCACAACCCGGATCCGACATCAGAATTCGTAGAGTTTAGCGATATCCCGATCCTGATGCTAACGGCTATCCACAGCACGACACCGCTGCGCTTTGAGCCCGATATCGACTACCTACCGGTCGAACTATTCGTCGATAAACCCATCGACCCGGAGGATCTGGTCACGAAAGTCGATTGGGTTTTAAGTGCAGAAACAGTCTAGAACCAGTTCATCTGTGAACGGGGCCAGAATAGATGACTCTATTCCGGCTCGCTTCGCCAGTCATGAATTGGCTTGATGCATCTGGGGCATCCAGGTGCAAACGAGGTTCGGCTGTTGTTGGCAGCCACCGGTAGCGGGTGTTATGAAACAACTAATCGTTAGATTGTTGGGCGGACAACTGCAACCGGTCTTGATCGCCTGCTTTTCGTTGGTAGCGGCCTTGACGGTGGGGTTGAGCACGGTCGTCACGCTGAGCGTCATCACCGATTATCTGGATGAGGCCATGAATAATCGGGTGGCCCGGGATATGGATCTGGCTAACGCCTTCTATCAGCTTAAGCTGGATGAGATCAGGGCCGTCGCCGAACGTATGGTCCGTGACCCGCAGGTGGTTCAAAATCTTCCAGCAGCTTTTGATGGTAATGATGATGCCAGGTCTCTCATCGACCAGGAGATCAGTCGCAAGATAAGCGTGCCGACCCTGGGCGGCACACACCTGCTCCTCGTGTTAGATGGGGAAGGAAACATCACATTAGGGCGCGTGCTATCACAAGAGGGGGAGCTCTCGCCGCCTATTACCCAAGGCAACTGGAGCCAGCTTCCAATTGTGGCAGCGGTTTTTAGGGACGCAACGGCTTTGCCGTTATCATACGGAGAGGGAAAATCAGCCACTGAGATCATCCCAGTGGATCTTCTAATCCAGGCAGGTCTTGATGAACAGGCGCACATCACGCTCATCGAAACCCCAAAGGCGACGCAAGAACCATTTGACCCGCGCGAGGGAACCGCCGGCCTTGCCTTAATCAGCATTTATCCCTTTCTTGATGATCAAGGGAATGAAGTAGGGGCTGTTTTAGCAGCTTATCTATTCAACAATGACTTCACCCTGGTCGATCGCGTCAAAGAGATCGCCGGCGTAGATACCGTGACCGTCTTCTTTGGCGACCTGCGGGTTTCAACTAACGTCTTGACCGAAGACGGGGAAAGGGCAGTCGGAACGCGGGTATCGGAGGATGTGTTTGATGTAGTGCTGGAGCAAGGCCAGGACTACGTGGGCCGGGCTTTTGTAGTTAATGACTGGTTTATCACCCGTTATGAACCATTGCGAGACCACCTGGGGCAAGTGGTGGGCAGCCTCTATGTCGGTGCGCGCGAATCGACTTTTCAAAAGCTGGTCCAAGCCTTCAGCTATCGTGTGGCCATCATTGCCCTGGTCAGCATGGTCCTGGCCGGTATCGTCGCCGTGCCGATCGCCCGTTTGATTACCCGGCCGATCACCACCTTGGTCGAGGCTAATCGGCGCTTAGCCCAAGGGGATATGACGGTTCGCGTCCAACCATATGGCAGCGGCGAACTGGCTGAGTTGGGTCATTCCTTCAATAAGTTAGCCGAGACCCTTAACAGCACCCAACAAGAACTGTTACACAAGGAGCGGCTGGCTTCCATGGGGCAACTAGCGGCCGGCGTCGCGCATGAGATCAACAATCCCCTGGGCACAATCCTGCTTTTCTCCGATATGTTGTATAAGGAAACGAGCCAGGACGATCCGAGAAGTAAGGACCTCAAAATGATTGTAGACGAGACGAATCGCTGTAAAAATATCGTGGCTGACTTACTAAACTTTGCCCGGCAACAAGAGGTTTTGGTCCAGGAAATGGACCTCAACGCCCTTATCGGCAAGGTGGTCGAAGTGGTCAAACACCAGCCCATATTCGAGAAGGTGAGCTTTGTACATCACCTGTCACCAAACCTGCCGGCCATCCAGGCTGATCCCGCCCAGCTTGAACAGGTCTTTGTGAATCTCATTAATAATGCTGCTGAAGCAATGGAGGACGGTGGCACGATTACCCTCACGACCCGGCCGATCGATGGCTCATTTGTGGAGATTAAGGTATCGGACACAGGTTGCGGCATCCCGGAGGAGAATTTAGGTAAACTCTTTACCCCATTCTTTACCACAAAAGCCTTGGGCAAGGGGACGGGGCTGGGTTTATCTATCGTATATGGCATAATCAAAATGCATAAAGGGCAAATCACAGCTCAAAGCGAAGTCGGTCAGGGCACAACCTTTACCATCACCTTGCCGATTAAGATGTATAAGGAATCATCCACCCTGGTAGGCACCAGGGTTAAGGTGTTGGTCTGATGCTGTTAGGCGAAAATGGATTCTGACGATTCAAATCAGACTAAATCAATCCTCGTCGTTGATGACGAGCCAGGCATTCGTGAAGGATGTCGTCGTGTCCTGGAACCCCAAGGTTTCCATGTAGAGACGGCTGTAACACTCCAAGAAGGTCTAGATCAAATCCAATCCCGTGAATTCGACATAGTGCTACTGGACGTGATGATGCCTGACGGACGGGGATTCGATCTACTGGCACCCATTTGCGAAAAAGACCCTGATACCATACCGATCATTATCACTGGCTACGCAACGGTCGAACTGGCCGTGGAAGCGATTAAAGCCGGGGCTTATGATTTCATCTCCAAACCCTTCTCGCCCGACCTCCTGCTCATCACCGTCAATCAAGGGTTAGAGCGACGGCAGCTTTCTTTGGCAGCCAAACGATTAGCGGCAATCGAGCAAGAAACGGCCGAGTTGGCTCGCGCCAAAAATGAAGCTGAACGGCTATCTGAATTTAAGACCGCCTTTACCTTTAAGGTCGCCCATGAACTGCGCGCGCCCGTTGCAGGGGCTATCAGCCTGATACGTCCCCTAATGCGTGGTCTGGCAGGCGGGCTCAATGAACAACAGCAGGACATCCTGGCACGAATTGACAACCGTCTGGATATACTGATGGAATTGGTTAACGATTTACTTGCTCTGGCAGCCACGAAGACGGTCATTTCGGAGGAAGCCCTGGATCAAGTTGCCCTCCAGCCGATTATCCAAGAGGTGGTTGACCGCTTATCCGTCGAAGCAGATGCCAAAAAGATATCGCTGACTGTTGAAGGACCCACTACGACGCTAACCGTTAAGGCGACCGAAAAAGGTTTAAATACCATTTTCAGTAACGTGCTTAGCAACGCCATCAAATATACGCCTGAAGCCGGGTGTATCCAGGTACACATTTCCAAAAACGCCGATCAAGTGCTCGTTTCGGTCTCGGACACGGGAATAGGTATTCCCGCCGAAGACCTGTCAAGAATTGGGGATGAATTCTTTCGTGCAAAAAATGCGCGTCGATCTGAGGTAACTGGCACTGGCCTGGGCTTGAGTATCGTCAAAGAACTCATGAATCGTTATGGCGGTTCGATGGACATCAACAGCGGAGAAGGTCAGGGAACGACGATAAGTTTGTTGTTGCCAGATGATGAGAGAGCAACATGACTATATGCTAAGTTAACAGCAATCGAGAAACGGGCCATATTTTGCCTTCATTTATCTGTCAAATAGGCAGCATTAACATGGCGGATTTCTGGGCAAAGATCTAGAAGTCGTTTGGGGAATGTTGGAGCATATTAGTTGCTCTCTGTTGGCAACTCCATCCATAAAAACGAAGCATCGTTGCGAAACCTTAACCAATTGATATTCCAGTTTAAACAAGCTCTTAAACTCTAGCGGTTATACTCCGCCCCTTACGTACCCTTACGTATCAACGAGGTCAAGTTGGACGATGGATCGGCCGCCTTTGCCAGCGATGGTGCTCCCTCGAATAAAGTATAAACTGTAGCGAAACAAACCTTAAGCCATGATCATTGGCTTGAAGCTCACCCCTTGGGGTGGGGGCTTTACCCCTAGTATATCGGCGATGGTAGCGGCCAGATCGGCGAATGTTTCCCGCACGCCAATGTGGACCTGGTGCCGGACCGGCTTACCGGTGATGAGGATGGGCACGTATTCCCGCGAATGATCGGTACTGGGGGTGGTGGGATCGTTGCCGTGGTCGGCCGTGATGACCAGTACATCGTCCTCAGCCAGGGCGTCCATGATTTCTGGCATACGCCGGTCGAACTCGACGAGAGCATTGGCATAGCCTTCCGGGTTATTGCGATGGCCGAATTTGGCATCAAAATCGACCAGATTGGTGAAAATCAGGCCACGCTGGTGGTGTTGGCCCATAGCAGCGATGGTTTTATCGACGCCGTCCATGTTATCTTGGGTATGAACGGCGTCGGTGATGCCTTGCCCGTTGAAGATGTCCTTTATCTTACCCACGGCATAGACCATCAGGCCGGATTCCTTGAGTATGTCTAACAACGTTGGTTCGGGTGGCGACACCGAGTAATCGTGGCGGTTGGCGGTGCGTTCGAAACGGCCGGGGGAACCCACGAAGGGCCGGGCGATGACCCGGCTGACCTCGTGTTGGCCGCGCAAGATCTCCCGGGCAGTCAAGCAAATCCGGTACAACTCGTCGACGGGAATGATTTCTTCATGCGCGGCGATCTGGAAAACGCTATCGCCCGAGGTGTAGACGATGGTTTTGCCGGTTCGCATATGCTCCTCGCCCAAGTCGTCGATGATCACCGTGCCAGAAGCCGGGTAATTACCCAGCCAACCCCGGCCGGTCTCGGCTGCATAACGGTCCATCACCTCCGGGGGGAAACCGTCGGGATAGAGAGGGAAAGGCTGCTTGAGCTCGATACCCATCAACTCCCAATGGCCGGTAGTTGTATCTTTGCCCGGTGACACTTCGGCCATTTTCCCGTAGGCGGCCATTGGTATAGCCTGCGGCCGCACCCCTTCCACAAGGGCGATGTTGGCCAGGCCCAGGGCCTCCAGGTGGGGAAGTTCCAGACCGCCAACGGCCCAGGCGGTGTTCCCCAGCGTATTGCTACCCACATCGCCAAATTCCAGGGCGTCGGGCGTTTCGCCTATGCCCACGCTATCTAATACGATCACGATGACACGATTGGCCTTCATTATTACTCCCTAAATCCTTACCCAGGAGCCCGAATCGGCGCTTTGGAAGATGGCGTCGATGGCTTTCATGTTGGCCACGGCGTCTTCGATGGGTGTTGGGACGTCTGTGTCCTGGAGAACCGCCTGAGAAAACAGGTCGCCCTGGATGGTGTAGTGACTACAGATTTCCAGGCTGATCTCCCGGACAGCACCGTCGCGCTGGTGCCATATCCGGCAGGGCCTATCAATGGGTGGGTTGAAAGGGATCTCTATTTTGACCCAGCCTTCGGTGCCTTCAATTAAGACTTCCTGGTAAGGGGACAACTGGGTTGAACAGATAAAGGTCGCAATGCCCTGCTCGAATTCCATCACGGCTGAGGTGAGGCGATCGGTGCCAAAATTTGGATCGCGTTCGATGGTGCCGACGACCTTTAACGGTTCGGCGTCGAACATGAAACGAGAAACCGAGATCGGATAACAGCCGATGTCCATCAAGCCGCCGCCGCCAATGTCGGCCATATTGCGGATGTTGTCTGGATCGACATTATAATAGGAAAAGAAAGTCTGGATCGCCCGCAATCGGCCGATCTGGCTCGTCGTAACCAACTCTTTGGCCTTCTGCCACTGGGGATGGAAACGGTACATGAAGGCTTCCATGATTTTCAAGTCAGGAAATTGTCGGGCGGCATCCACTAATTGCTGGGCTTGAGCGGCCGAGAGGGCGATCGGTTTTTCGCACAGGACGTGTTTGCCGGCTTCCAAAGCCTCAATCGACCAGCTCACGTGCAAATGGTTAGGCAGGGGATTGTAGATGGCCTCGACTTCGGGATCGGCTAAAAGTTCTTTGTATGAACCATAAGCCTTGGGAATGCCTAACCGTTTGGCTTCGGCTTGGGCTTTGTCCAGGCTGCGCGAAGAAATGGCCATGATTTCTGCATATTGTCCCTTTTGCATGGCCGGGATAACCTGTTCGGTGCCGATCTTGGCCGTGCTCAGCACACCCCATCTTACTTTGCTCATTTTATTTATCCTTTCTGATGGTTCATTTTTCAAGTTCATAAAGAGCTCTAGCCGGATGACAGTTCGTCGGTCGGCAAGTTGCCGTTTTATCCACCTAGAGCTTTCCCTGTGGTTTAGTTGCTTACGAATTAAACCACTGATTGGTCATGTTCTGTTCCTGTTTAGACTGGTTTGGTCTGGTCAGATTATGGTGTAAATCGGAATACGGGCAATAGGAACTAGGTGAAACCGGGAAAGTTCTCGAAATTAATATTGGCACAGAAGCCCGGTTTCACTCGAGTAAACTCCAACATTGAGCGCCATTTTTGTATTAATACTTCTTGGAGTTTACCTAACATGTTAAGCAGCCCAGGCCGATCATCCCTCGATCCCGGAGAAAAGATCGGTGACAGGAGAGCTACTCAGCTCAGGTTGTGGATCAACCTGGATAAAAGTCTCGTCACCCATAGAAGCCTGGTGTATCTCAGGTGGAATTTGGCGGAAGAGGCTGTCTTCTCCGAATTGCGTCTGGTGGCAGCGGGTCGAGGCCAACTTAGCGTCAAGGTAAGCCCTGACGTCCACGTTATGAGTGATTTGCTCCTCGATGGGGTCAGGGCCCTCCATTGGGACCGAGTCAAAGGTGCTGATGTCTATACCATGCTCTCGGGCATAATCGACCATCACCTTGAAGCGGGAGAGGGGAAAAGCGGAATGAAACAGGCGATCCAGTTGCCAGATTGGTCCAGCCTCGGGAAAAGCTTCTGGATCGCTGGCCAAGTAGTAAGCTTCACTGGCATAGCGGCCGGTGGCGATGTGATCTGGATGACCATACCAACCATTCGGCTCGAAGGTAATGACGACATGGGGTTTGATTTCTCGGATCAATTTCACCAGTTTGAATCTGATTTCCTCTGGATCGGCTTGGATGAAAGCGGTTATCTTTTCATTTTCTGGTGTGCCATCCATGCCGGAATCGCAGTAATTCAGCAGGTGGAGCTCGGCGATGCCGATCACCTGGCAGGCGCAGCGCAGTTCGGCTTCGCGTACCTCTCCCAGATTTTCAGGAGTAGCCAGAGAAGGGTCACTGATCTCCCCGGCTTCGCCTTTGGTGGCACAAATCAGGGCCACGTGGACGCCTTGACGCGCGTAATAGGCCAAGGTGCCGGCAACAGCGCCTTCGTCGTCAGGGTGGGCGAATATCGCAAGTAATCGTTTCATTTTTACTGACATTCCTTATTTCACTCAATGAACTTTCAAGTCAAATATCTCTTGAACACCAGGTAAGGCCAGGAACGAGTCGTGTCGCTCTGGGCTGCCGGTATGGTCGGCAATGTATTGGACTATCTCCTGGGCCTGGTGGCGTAGCCTCTCCGCCTTGGCCGCATTGCCTAGCTGTACTTCTAAACGGGCCAGTTCAGCCAGGATCCGCCACAGGGTGCGGCGAGAAACCATGGCTTCTGCTTCAATCCGTGCGGTCGTCAAGGCTTGTTTAGCCAATTCGATCTCACCCTTAGCCAGAAAGGCCAGACCCCGTAGGTAATAAGCGTCAGGCAGGGTGGCATACAACCCTGCGTTTTCTAGTGTTCTGATATAAGCATCTCCCATCTCCAAGGCCCGATCAACCTGGTTCGACTTCAAAGTTATTTCATTGACAATGGGGAAAATATGTATGTCGGCGAAGGGAAAGACGATAACCGGGGCTACACCAAATTGAATTCGTTGGATCGCCTCCTGAGCAGCAGGTAGATCGCCATCCAGAAGGTATAGTCGTGCTTGAAAGGCGAAAAATATATCATCTATTTGAAAGGTGTCCCGAGTGGCGGCCGGGATTTTATCCAGAGCGGCCGCTGTCCGGCGGAAATGATCGAATCCGGCTTTAATCTGGCCCAAATCGGCATGGTATAGTGGAAGATATAAGAGTGCCATTAAGGCTCTATCGGGGACATCGAGCTCTTCGCTCATGTGGATAATGTTCTCGAGATCCTGGATGGCCCGGTCAAAGTCGCCTCGCTCACGGTAGGCCAGAGAATTGTTGGACTTGATGGCCATCTGGTTCCAGACATTGCCGACGGAAAGAGCGATCTCGTATCCTTCCTCAGCCGCTTCTATGGCACTGGCCGTGTCCCCGGTCAGGAACAGCATGAGGGAAGATACGTTCAGGTTATCAGTCAGCATGGGCAGGTTGCCCATTTCCCGCCACAGGGTTTGGGCTTCCGCCAGCACCTCCAGAGAGCGACGGGGCTGACCAAGCGAACCATAAACAAAAGCCAAATCGTTCAGCGTAAAAGCCAGTTGTTCATTCCAACCTAGCTCGCGGGCGATGGCAAGAGAAGCTTCGCCATACCGCACGGCATCTGCGGTATCACTCGGGCCGTAGATAGTATTGAGCATCAAGTTCCACAAAGCCTTGGCTTCACCGCGACGATCCCCAAGCTCTTGGGCCAGTGATAGAGCCTGTTCGGAAACGGCACGTCCCTGGTCGACATCGAACAAGGGCGTATGGGTTGAAAAAACCGTACCGAGGGCGATGAGATAGGCCAGTTTCATCTCCTGGTCATCTCGGCGTTCAGCCAGGGCAGCCATCTCTTCGTAGTTGGCACGGGCCTGGTCGAACTGATCGCTTAACTCTTGAGCCCGCCCGCGCCGGGTGAACAGATATATCCATTGCTCGCTGCTAGCCTCACCTTTTTCAGCACAATCAATTGCCCGGCCGTAGTGATCGATGGCCTCGGATAGCGCGTAAAGACGAAAGGCACCGTCCCCAGCTTGAGTGTAATATTTCAGTGCTTGTTCATGATCTCGGGCCTGGAAAAAGTGATGAGCCAGGGTGGCGGCCATCTCATCCACCTGGTCGGGAAAAAGCATCTCGATGGCTTCGCCCACCCGTTGGTGAAAGACGCGCCTTTGCCTTAAAAGAATCGTGTTGTAGGCTGCTTCCTGGGTCAGGTTGTGTCGGAAAATATACTCTAATTCAGGGATGCGAGATTCTTCTTGAATCAATTCAGTGCGTTGTAAGGTCAGGAGTTGGGCATCTAATTCTTCGCCCATGTTGGTGATGCGATCCAAGACCCGGAAATAGAAGGAACGGCCGACGACTGAGGCCAGTTGCAGCGTTTGCCGGGCGTCCTCTTCAAGCCGGTCGATGCGGGCCATCAACAGGGTCTGTAGATTACCGGGAATGTCGATCTCTTGACCATCGCTGGTGGCCTGCCAACGAGTTCCGCTTTCATCGCGGATCACGACGCCTTGTTCGATCAAGGTCCGAATCACCTCTTCGACGAAAAATGGGTTGCCTTCAGACTTCTCCAAAATGCGGGCTCGTAAGCCAGGTGGCAAATCGGAAACGGTCAGCAAATGATTCACCAGTTCGTCGCTGTCCCTTGGACTCAGCGGTTTGAGGAGGATTTCCCTATACCGGTGGGGATAGTTGGTCTCTGCTGCTATTTTCACCTGCCAACCGGGAACCTGCCGGTCCGGCCGCATGGCGCACAAGAATAGCAGTGGCAGTCGCTCGGTCAACGGAAACAGGTGTAAAAGCAGATCCACCGAGGCCGGATCTGACCAATGGATATCATCATAGACTAATATCACCGGCTGCTGGCTGGCCCGATGACGCCAATAAAGGGCCATCACGTTGTACAGTTGGCCTTTAAAAGCTTCCCCTTCCAAGGGAGGTTCCCCACCGTTGTTGGTTAATCCAAAGAGGGATTCGAAGACCCGCTTCAAGCGGCGGCGCTCCTCAGGCGGCATGTCTTCGGCTACCAGGCCGATCTTCTCCCGCAGGATTTCAGGCGAATCGCTCTGGGTGGCGCTAATCACCCGCCTAATGAGGCGTTGAAAGAGGCCGTAAGGTTGTTCGGTTTCATAAGAGAGGCTGGAGGTGTCGAGCCATTGGGGATTAGGGACTGGGAATGTCGCTGGGCGACCGCTTTGCGTATGGGGGTCAGAGTTCTTTTCCCGGTACTCAATCCCTGGTCCCTGGTCCCTGATCCCTGAGTGAAGCTCTCGAATGAGCCGGCTTTTGCCCAGACCGGCTTCCCCGATCAGGCAGACCACGCTGCCAACGCCTTTGCCCAGGTTGGCAACAGCCTGGTCGAGTTGTTGACTTTCCATAGCCCGGCCGATCAGTGGCGCGTCTAAGCCTTTGATGCCCCGCAGCCGGCCCGGCGCTGCCTTACGCTCCAATACTTGATAGGTTCGAATCGGCTTGTTTTGGCCTTTCACCGTGATGGCGCCGAGATCCTCTAAATTGAAGAAGGGGTAAACTTGCTTTTGGGTATTTTCGGCGATTTGCACCGTGCCGGGGTGGGCAGTTTGCTCCATGCGGGCGGCGATGTTTATGGCGTCGCCCATGGCTGTATATTCCATGCGCAGATCGGAACCCACGGCGCCGACGACAACCAGTCCAGTGTTGATACCCACGCGCACATCAAAATCGACGCCCCATTGGTCCTTCACTTGTTGCCGGTATTGCTTGATATTATCCACGATGCCCAACCCGGCCAATACCGCCCGTTGGGGATCATCTTCATGGGCGATAGGCGCCCCGAAAAATGCTAAGATAGCGTCACCCATCAAGCGGCCGACAGTACCTTCATAAGTATAGACCGGCCGGATCATGTGCTCGAAGGCGCCGTTGATGATCTCGGTCCACTCTTCGGGGTCCAGTTGTTGGGCAGTAGCCGTGGAGCCAACCACATCACAGAAGAGCATGGTGACCACTCGCCGCTCGCCTTCCATGGCGCGGCTGTTTCGGGCAGCTTCCAATTTGGTGGCTAACTCTCGGGGAATGAAGCGGTCAAGGGTGGATGGGGGCTGGGGGCTAGGGGTTGGGGATTGGGGATGTCGCTGGGCGACCGCTTCGCGTGTGGGGTTTAGGGGTTGTTCACCGGTCACTGGCGACTGACCACTATCCACTATCTGGTAACCGCAGTTGAAGCAGAACTTAGCCCCTGGCGGTAGCTCGGTTCCGCACTGGGGGCAAACGAGGGCTAGCTTGATGCCACAGTTCATGCAAAATTTGGCACCTTCTGGATTTTCAGTCTGGCAATTTGAGCATATCATCAAATTTCTTTACTGTTGTTGAATTGGAAAAGGCAAATGGCGCTTCGATTTTGGTGCAAGGGCCATGCTCCAAACTGGAATTATACGAAGATTCCTGCTCCGCGCCTAATCTGGCGATCACAGCGAGCTTAAGGCATAATCCAGCCGTGGTCCAGAAGCTAGATGTGATCGTTATTGGCGCGGGAGTCGTCGGGGCGGCCTGTGCCTGGCGGTTGGCTTCAGCCGGATTGAAGGTGATGGTTCTCGACCGGCAGGCACCGGGCAGTGGGGCCTCTCAGGCTGCATTGGGTGTCTTGGGTTTTCATGCCCGGCCGCAGATGCCGGCCGCCTTCGATCATCTCTGTCGGCAAAGCCGGCGATTCTACCCGGCTATCGTCGACGAGCTGCGAGAGGTCACTGGCCAGGCTCCAGACTACCGGTCTTGCGGCCAATTGTCTGTGGCCTTGAACGAGGGTGACCTGGCTCAGTTAGAAGAAGATTACTTGGCTAATGTGGCCCAAGGCGTCCAGGTGGAGCGGCCGACTCCAGAAGAGTGCCAGTTGCTGGCCCCTGGCCTAAACCGACAAGTTTGTGGCGCCCTTTTTTTGCCCGACGACGCTTGGGTTGACAACACAACATTGACCTTGACGATCGTCCGGGCGGCCGAGCAGGCGGGGGCCGCCTTCCAAAGGGAGGAAGTTCAGGAAGTGATTAAAAAATCCGGCCGGGTGAGCGGCGTACGAGTGAGTGGTGAATTGTGGCCAGCCGGTTGGGTCGTGATCGCCGCTGGCTGCTGGTCGGGCCAGATGGCCGGAGGGCCACCCTTGCCGGTACAGCCTGTTCGGGGCCAGGCGTTGATGGTTGCTGGACAACCCATCCGGCGGATCGTCATGTCGCCTCGGGGATACCTGGTGCCAAAGGGAGACAGGCAGACGATGATCGGGGCTACGGTCGAGCGGGTGGGATTTGCCGGGGCCAATACGCTGGGTGGCATAAGGGAGATTGCCGAAGCGGGCCTGGAGATCGCCCCCAATTTGAGGCGGAACGAGTTCCTGGGGGCCTGGACCGGTTTGCGACCGGGCACTCCGGACAACCTGCCCTTTATCGGTCCTTTTGGTGAGTGGCCTAACCTGATCGCCGCCACCGGCCATTTTCGCAATGGTATCTTGCTAGCTCCCATCACAGCGGCTATGGTTCGATCTGTCATTACTGGGGAGATGCCACCAACCGACCTGGAACCGTTCTCGCCAGATCGGATAGTGTCGAGGAGAAATTGATTATGGATGAGGATAATGTATTGGATATGTTGGATGCCGAGCAAGATTGGAATCGGGCTCGTCGCAAGGTGCTTTACCAGGAAGTGGTCTGCTTCTTCAAAGAATGTTCGGTGGATCTACTTTCCTTTAAGGATGTACAAAAAGGGTTGCACCTGGGCCAGAAAATTGACCGCGGGTTGCAGGAGATCCCTTTGGATCGCATACGGGGCAGCGTTGGGCGCTACGATGACTTCACCTCAGCTTTCTTGCCGCGCAAAAAATATATGCGGGACCGCTGGAAGGGAGTCGATGTGGCCATGATGTCTGGCAAAACGCCGCCGATCGACGTTTACCAGGTGGGCGAGTCATATTTTGTGCTCGATGGTAACCATCGCGTGTCTGTCGCCCGCCAACGTGGTTTAGAAACGATAGAAGCTTATGTAGGAGAGTTTCCGACACCGATTGGGTTGAGCCCGGAAGCGGACATCGATGAACTCTTGATCAAGAGTGAACAGGTTGCATTTTTGGAGAAAATTGGCCAAGCGAGTCCTTCTACTTTGCGCGAGATCGTCTTTACCTGCCCCGATTGTTATGGCGATCTGGTCGACATGATAGAAACCTACCGTCAGGGCCTGGAAAATGTGAAAGAAAAACCCGTATCCTTTGAGCAGGCGGTTTCGGCCTGGTATGAGGAAGTATATGTGCCGGGGGTAGAAAAAATCCGGCAAAATGATCTGATGGCCCGTTTTCCAGACCGGACTGAAGCCGATTTATTCATCTGGGCCTGGAAAAACAACAAAATCTTGGAAGAATTGGCGCTTGAGGATCAGTCCTAGCTGAGAAAGAAGTTTATCCCTGCCAGAACCACAATTCGCCGTAAAGATTGGACCAATCTCATGAAATTCATATAGGCCATTGTTTAGCAAAAGATTGGTTCAGTCTAAATATCCGAATTTGACAACCCGTTGAAAATGATTATAATTAATAATATTGAATTCAATATAGTTTGATTAGATATGATTGCGAGATCGTTTACTTTGGTACATACACTATTTCGTCTTGTCAATCATTTCAATCCTGTCAGATCTTTAAGGAACGAAAAGTGAAGAAAAGACGCAATTTCTGGCGAGCCTGGCACGATAAGCGGCACCATTGGTGGGAAGAGCACGATCATCCACCGGCAAAACCAGACTTTACCAGCCCGCCGCCGGGTATGGTTGGGGTCTGGCGTGAATTCTTCCATGATTTCATGGGCACCTGGCCGGAACAGCATTGGGCCTTTGGCGGCCGGCGATTCAGTCCCTGGCACCAGGGCGTAGACGCCTTTAATCCCTTCGTAGCCAGTTTGCTCAGCAAAGGTGGCGGCCTGTTACCTTTGTACGTTATGCACCTGCTCTCTGAGGAACCACGCTACGGCAACGAGGTTATGGACCTGATTGCCGTACGAACCGGCGGACAATGGATGGCCAACCCGGGAGCGATCTACCCACTGATGAATGTGTTGGAGCAGCAGGGGCTAATAGAAGGCGAATGGCCAGATCCTCGCAAGCGAACCATCCGCATTTACAAATTGACTGATGATGGCCAGCAAGAGATGGAACGACTGAAAGCGATCGTGCGACCAAAGCTTGAGGAAGCCATAGAGGTCTTGCAGGTCATGGCCCGCGATCTCAACGGTCATGAAGGCGAAAAAGCCGGACCGGATGAGGTGATTTATTTGTGAGTAAGGAGTTTGTGTAACAAATGACAGAAAAAATAATTAGCGAAATTCGTTTTGTAGAGACCGATGACGGTTTTCGAATTGAGGTCAAGGGGGATAAGGAGCGCATGCGCAAGACGATGGGCTTTGGGCCGGGCAAAGGTTTCTGGCGCGGCATGTGGGGTTGTGGCCCACGAGGGCGAGGCAAAGGCGGCCACTGGTCCCACGGACATGGTCCCGGTTTTGGCTTTGGCCCTTGGGGTTGGTGGGGTTGGGAAGAAGACGAGTTTGAAGAGGACGACACACCCCAGACACCACCGAAGGGTGTGTAAAAAGATCACAGTTTTCGAAAGGGTTTTGGCCTATCTACATGAAGAAGTCAAAATGAGCATCGCTGTAAAGATGTGATTCTTGCCAGGGCACCAAAGTTTATTACATTTAAGTTCGACCGTCTTGGACCTTAGGCATGACTTCATACACGTTATGGACGCCGTCTAGGGGCAGACGTTGGACGTCGCCGAAGCCAGCTTCTTGGCACAACTGGCGCATCTTGGTTTCAGAGAGTCCCATCGTACCCAGCCCCACTCCATCATCGGCCAAAGAGGTGGACATACAATAGAGTATGCTGAATCCGTAACGTAAGGCCGCCAGATTGCCGGTGTTTTCTTCCAGTTTGTCAGAGCAGTTGACGTCCATGCATATATACCGGCCGTCCGGTCGTAAGCTCCGGCGAATCGATTGTAGGAGTCCGCTTGGATCGGCAGCATCGTGGATGACGTCAAAAGTGATGATCAGATCAAATTGCCCAGGTACACCACTGTTGCCATCTAACACTTCGAAACGGACATTGTCCAACACGCCGGCTGCAGCGGCATTCGCCCTGGCTCGAGCCACCAACGGTTCGAAGAGATCGTAACCTACATAGCGGCTGTTGGGGAATTCTTTAGCCAGCATGATCAGGATTTGGCCGCTGCCACAACCAATGTCGGCCACGTCTATTCCTCGTTTAAGCATGCTTTGAACCCCGCTCATAGCCGGAATCCAGCGCTGAAACAGGTTGGCCTGATAAACGCCGGTCATATCTCGCTCCATCCCCTCCCAGGTATTGGCTCCGTAAGCGGACATGGGAATGCCATGACCGGTGACGAAGGCTTGTTGAAGCAAATCGATGATATCAAGCATGCCTAACAACATTTGGTGCGTGCCGCCCACGAAGTAAGGCCCACCTTCTTCAGTCAAAACCGGGATGTGGGCGGCCGGCAATGTGAATGTTTCCGAGGCTGGGTCGTAGTCGAGATAACCGGCACTAAACATGGCACTGGCCCACTCTTTTGCATAACGAGGGTGGATACTGGCCAGATCGGCTAATTCAGCGCTGGTAACTGGGCCGTTGGCGGCCATCGTTTTGAATAAGCCTAACCGGTCGGCAAGAGCTGCCAGGATGGTCACTGCCAGGCCACTGGTATCGGCGACAACTTTGTCTAAGAAATTTTCTACCTCTGCTTGATCGATTAAACTGTTCTCATTCTTATACATGATCAACCCCCGGTTAAAGTTGGCCTTGAACTGCCCAAGCACGGGCGATCATAATAATAGACCCGTCACCATTAGCGGGCAAGGATTGGGCTAACAGTTTTTTGAGGGCCGCCCGCTGGTCGTCACTGATAGAGGCCACATAAGCAGGTGCCGGACCCGTCCCGCCCAGGAAAGGCGACCAGTAATCGTCAAAATCCTTAAAAACCGTAGGCACGTCGATGGCTTGAACCTCCACCGCCAGAAATCCCATCCGCTCGAACAAGGCCCTTAAACGGTCCGGCCGGCAGAGGGGAAATCGGAGGCCTTCGTCTAATTCATTGGCTGCTGGATCGAGTTTCACGGCCGCGTCCCAAAAAGTGCGCAGAAACTGCATCTGGTCTGAGTAGTCCCAAACGTAGATAGCAACTTTGCCCCCAAGTTGTACGGCCCGAGCCATCTCCGCCAGAGCGGTTGCTGGCTCGGGGAAAAAATTCAAGGCCAGGCCGGAGACGGCGATATCGGCACTATCATTCTCCACAGGCAGGGTCAGCGCATCACCTACCTGGAACTTAAGGCGGTCATCGGAAAAACGACGTTGGGCGTAGGCGATGAAGCGACTGGATGGGTCGATAGCCTGGACCTTGGCCGGCGATGCCAGATGGAGGATTTGCCCGCTCAACGCTCCTGTGCCACAGCCTACGTCGAGCCAGCGTTGCCGGGGAAGGGGATCCAGCCAGCGTATGAAAGCCTCGGCCACCGGCAGGCTCCAGCGAGCCATGAACTGCTCATAAGTATCGGCGATGTCCCAGGAATCGTCAGGTTGCTGGTAACTGGATATTGGATGACTGTTCAAACTTTTTGTCTAGATGACCTTATCGTCTGTGCCTGCCAGTTGGCGCAAGAGTTCCGTCTGACCCGTGTGGTAGGCTTCATGCCAGTAGAGAAACGACAGCCGTTCACCTAACGATCGGTCTTTGCCTTCGGGCACGTGGGCCAGTTCTTCCAGTGTTACCTGCTCTAGCGCAACTTCTAATCGCTCCTGAGCTGTGTCCAGGTCGGCCACCAGTTTTTCCAAGGGATAAGCGACGGCGGCCGTGACGGGCTCCGATTCTTGGGCATAAGGGGCCGCCTCTTCCTTTGTCCAGACCGGTTCTCCACCCAATGTCGCCAGGGCGGTTGATCGACCGGCGATGATGTGACCCAACACCCAATTAAGGTTATTTCCCCTGAAGGGCGGCCGGAGCAGGCTGTCTTCATGGCTCAGCCCCTCGATTTGCATGTGTAAGACCCTGTGGTTGATGCTGAAGTAACGGGCGATGAGATCGGCGCTAATCATGGTTTCCTCCAGAATTAATTGTAAATTTTGAATTGATAATTGTTATTTGTTAACGACCCAGTATCAGCGACTAGTTGCTATTGGTCATGGTTCACGTATCAAGCGTCGGGCTTTATGAATTGAGTGTTGGACACATTATCCTCCGAAATTAGACTTGGAATTACCGAATAGTCTAATTATAGACGATAATTAGATGATCAAGTTCTGGCCTGCTTGTTATATTTCACCGTTACTACGGGCGATTAACCAAAGCATCACCTCCTATGGACTGGATGAAACGATTACGTAAGGATGAGCCACGACGTTGCCAGATCTGCCGCCGGGAGTTGGAGTTAAGCCTGATGCCTGATGTACGGGGTCGCCGGGGTGAGGCGGAAGTCTTCTTCGAGGATCTGCCAACCATGTACTGTGGCCTTTCCCCCCATGCCCGGCATTTCGTGCATCCTGACTTCGGCACCCGTCTAATCGACGCCATATTTTGGAAAAAGTTTGTGCCCCTGGGCCGGCCGGGGGTGTGGGCCAAAGTAAAGTGCCTCAAGTGCGGCAAAAACCTGACCAAAGAGCCGGCCGCTCTGGGCGAAGTGGGCGGCGTCTTAGAGATAAAGGACGCGCCACCCTTCAAGATCCGTATCCAGGGGCCGGTGACCACCTGCCCGCGTTGTGGCACCAAACAGTTAAAAGCCACTAAGGAGGTAGGAACCGACGTTTCCAGTGCTGCCGTAGATGCTTTTAAAAAGATCAAGTTGGAACCATAAAGAGGTCCGTTTACAAATTCAGTCAGCCCTGGGACCGTGGCCATCCTGGCCGCATTAAGGCGAGCGAGACGCTCGCGGTCCCAGGAGGCATAAAACATAACTTCCATGGCACTTCATATCAGACGAGCATCACTTGAAGATTTGGCTATCCTGGTTTCCTTCACCCTGGCTGAAGCCCTTGAGGCTGAGGGCATCGAGCGTTCGGCCGAAAGAGTCACAGAAGGGGTACTGGCTGGCCTGGAAGATCCGGCCGTGGCCATGTATTGGGTGATGGAGAGCCCGGATGCTGGCCTGGTGGGCAGCATCTCGGTTGTGCGGGAGTGGAGCGACTGGAACGGTGATTATTACTGGTGGATCCAAAGCCTGTATATCAAACCGGAATTTCGTGGCCGGGGCCTGCTGAAGCCATTAATTGAGTTGGTGCGGGAGGAAGCAAAACGGCAGGGGGCTTTGGAATTACGGCTTTATGCCCACCGCTCGAACGAGCGAGCTCTGAGTGCCTACCGGCGAGAGGGGTTTAGGGAGCTGCCTTATCAGGTGATGAGTTTGGAGTTGTGAGGGGGCGGGTGGCAAGTAGCAAGCGGTAGGGGAAAAGAAAATAATACACTTCGCATAGTGATATTAACAAAACCAAAACACAAACCACAGACAATGACTGATAAAGCCAGGTTTCGATTTGATCTTTTTCCGGAAGGCACTGAAATCAGGCCAATGGCGCCCGCCGCCCGGCCGTGGTCTGGCTGGCCGAGGGCGCGGCCCGTCTCATCCAGGCCAGGGAGACGTTGGATGAGTTGATCGGCCGGTGGATTGTCTGAAATTGGCCTTGATCGTCCCGGTATCACCCTGAGATTGGATACGGGTATGCCAGCGCCAAACGTATTCTTCGCCCACCAGATCGGCCTGGAGGGTCAGGCTGATCGTATCCCCTTGGGCGATGGAAACGGGTTCGAGCAGCGGGAAAAAGCCCCGGCCGTAAACATCGGCGATCTTGTCTACCCCTGGACCATTGGAAAAGCCAATCTCTTCCGTGAGCTCGGCGTCAAACCAGACCAGCCAGCCGTGGGCCGTACCGTCACGAGTGGCCGTGTAAACTATCTTCGAACCGGCCACATGGGGACCTTCTATGTTGGCATAATCCAAAACGGCCCATAATTGGGGTTCGGCCAGCAAGTTGTTTGACCGGATGGTGTCGGTGTCCGTGTCGGTCCAACTATTGAGGGCTATCTGCCGGGCTGGTTCCATGGACAAGCCATAGGGATGGTCCCAAGGCCTGAGCAAATCCTGGTAAAGGTAACGGGCTTCGACCAGCGCGGCCCACAAAATGTCCCGTTTGGGGATCAGGGTGCCACCGGGAGCCAGGTGGCGCTGCCGGGCGTCGACGAGGGAAGGGATATGGGCGCCAAAGAGGGGCAGAACGCCCCGTAAATCGGAGACAATGACGTCGACCGGTTCGGGCAAGGTGACATTGGTCGACAGATCTTGAATGAACTCGATGCGATGGGCAAAGCCATTCACCTGGGCTATCTCGCGCGCCAGGTGAATCGTCTCACTAGCCTCAATAGCGTAAACCTGGCGGGCCCCAAACTTGCAAGCTAACAAAGCATGAATGCCCGTGGCGGTGCCGATATCCAGCACGACTGAATCCGGCTTAATGACCGCCTTTAAGGCATAGGCATAGGGGTCCATCCGCACTTTGTCAGCGATCATACGGCCGTACTCGCTCAAGTTGTAGGTCATAGCTCGTTCACATGCGACCAACCAATAAAGGCGCAGAGACCATAAAGATATGCAGTGCTTTTCTCTATGACCCCCGCGCCTATAAGGTCTTGGATTTATCGCGCTGAGCGATCTTTACAGATCTAACAACTGCTTTTTCTTAGCCTCAAATTCTTCATCCGTGAGGATGCCCTGATCGCGTAATTCTCCCAGACGCTCGAGTTGTTCGATGTAGTCGTCCTCCTCGGCGTCGGCTTTATCGACCTGCTCCCACTCTTCATCGGTCATCTCTTCTTTTGGGATGTTCAAATCATCCATGGCTTGATCAAGCTCTTCGTCGGTCAGATCTTCCGCACTTTTGCCGGTATGTTCTTCCACCCGTTCGACGTCTCTTGTGCTGAGCTTGTAAGCGCCTAAGGCGACCAGACCACCAACCAGGATGATCCTTCTTCTCCTACGGCGCCGTCTCCGGCGCCGCATCCTGCTTACCATCCGTGTTGTACGCCGGGCAGCCATGCGGCCGGCCATGCGAGCACCTCTACGCATCATATCGTCACCTCCGAAGTATCTATTCACCGGCGGAAGTGTTCTTTCACTTCGTGTTTCGTGTTAGAGCGCCAGTGACTCACGTGTTTTGCTATATGAACTATTATGCCTTGTAAAATTCTGCCAAACACGCAAAAGTTATATTATTATCAATCTTCTATTATCCGGCTTAAGCTATTATCCGCCAAAGAACCGGTTTGTATGAACTGGTTACCGTGGCACGGGTTTTTTACTCGTACGTTCTCCACCAGACAAGTTAAACCCTCAACTGGCCGGTTCTGGAGTCGGTTCTTCGGTTGGCTCCTCAGTCGGAGTTGGCCTTTCAGGGGGCGCTTCAGTAGGTTCCTCGGTTGGGGTCGGTTCTTCGGTGATTTCCTCCGTTGGCGTCGGCTCTTCGGTTGGTGGCGGCGTTCCGGTGGCTGGTTCCTCTGTTAAGGTGGGTACCTGGGTCGGTCCATCTGTGGGCGGCTCTTGAGTCGGTACCTCAGTCAGCGCTTCAGTCGGCGTCCCCTCCGGTAGAGGCGTCTCCGGTGATAGAGGCGTAAGTGAGGCCGTGGGCGCCGGTGTGTGGGTAGCCGTTGCTTCTGGGCTGGGAGTTATAGGCGCGGTTTCAGTGGCGGCGAGCGTTGGTGTAGGCATTTCGGTAGGTGTGGCGCGTTCCCTGCCGTCAGAGACGGTCAGGTTGCCACGCAGAATGGAGGCCTGTAACAGCACCGATTCGGACACGGCCGCGTCGATAGCCCGCTGCAATGCATCCACATCTGTCTCACTATATTCACCCGTGTAGTCGACGATCTTATAGTTCACGAGGAATTGCCGGAATTGACGATTGATTTCCAGATCGATCACATCTCCCTTGTCTGGCGATACTGAAGAGAGGACAATCGACTCGATCATCGCCACATCCTTTGATTGTTCATTCGTTACCAGAGTGATGATGACCAGGATGATGGCCACAGCTAGCAGCAAGGCCAAGGCCAGATTCAAGCCCCGACGCGCCTGCTCGCCTCGCTCGAGGCGGAGTGGCGGGCGAAATCCCAACAACAGGAAGATCACTGCCGCAGCAACCACGATAGCAGCCAGGTTAGTTACAAAGAGAAGTAAAGAGCCTATAGCTATGTCAAACTGGCCTGTTCCCAGACCATAGCCAACCACACATAGAGGTGGAACCAGGGCAGCGGCAATGGCGACGCCGGGTAAGGCCGCTGCTAGCTGGGAGCGGCTGACGGCGTAGGCGGCCGCCGCTCCGGATAACAGGGCCACCAATAGATCTAGTACATTGGGCGAGGTGCGCGAGAGGATCTCATCTGTTGGCGCTAATGGCGCACCCAAGGAGAACAAGAAGAGGCTTAAGAAAAAAGCAACAGAAATGGCCATTATCACGCCGTTTAGGGTGGAGTTGGCCGCCGATCCCGTCATGCGCCCATTGCCCATCACTATGCCGTGAGCCGTGGACAGGATGGGACTCATGAGAGGGGCGATTAACATGGCCCCAATAATGACGCTGCTGCTATTTAGCAGCAGGCCCAAATAGGCGATACCCGCAGCCAGGATGATGAGCACGTAAAAATCGATATCGGCCCTGGCGTTTCGTTGCATGCCCCGGTAGATGGAAACGCGATCCTGACGGCCGACTTTGGGCAATATTTGGAATAAGGCCTCCCATAACTGGCGTAGCCAAAGGGCGCCAGTTCGCTCCCTTTTCTTGATAACCATACCGGCGTGTTCGGCACCAGCCACTGTATCGGCCGGGAAACCGGTAAAGGTCGTCGGTCTCAGGAATCCCTCTTCCGACGCCCCCAGGATCATCAGATCATATTGCCCGAATGCCTGGTAGAGATCCTCTTGAGCACTCACCACCTCGACGATTTCGATCTCGATTCCAGTTGCATCCTCTAACCGGGCCACGTTCGTACGGACGGATTCATAGGCCTTGCTTTTCGCCTCGTCAGATGCTCGACCACGGATGATGCCCAAGGCTCTGACCCGGCCGCCGGTCCCCTTGACCAAATCACGGCCGAAGGCCAGAGCTGCCTGGTTGTGGGACACACTGGTCATCGGCACCAGTACATCTTTTACTGGATCGGGAAACTTATCCCGAAGGACAACCACCTCGCAAGGTGCCCGCCTCACCAGGCGCATTACCTCTTCGATGGACAGGCCTTTTCCTTCATCTTCATCCGCGGGCCAGCTAACCAGGGCCGTGGCCACCTGTTCGTCCCAGATGGTAGCCATAATGCCCTGACGGACGGTAGGCGCCAGGCGAACGAGGGGGATAATGTGGATATCGTCGAGCCGGTTGTTTTCTAGCAGTTGATCTTGTAATGAAAGTGCGTGTTGAGTATCGGGCTGTTTTCCAACAGGAATGGATGCACCGGCCGTCTCTATCACCTGCAATACCAGCATCGGGACCTTGCGGGAGCGGGCTAAAAGGGCGCCGGCAGTGATTAAGGGCCGAGCCCGTTCCACATCTGGCACGTAAACCAGGACCGCATTGGCTGCCCGTTCGTGGTCGAAAGGCTCGCCGGTTACGACCGCACCACGCTGACGCGCTTCGACGGCGCCACGTCGGCCGTAAATAGTGTAGTAGATGAAACCCAACACAGCCCATCCCAAAACCAAGAACTGGTTCTGTGCCGGTTGAGCGAAAGCCATCGTCAGGCTTATCACTGCTGCCGCGGCCGGAAATAGCGGGTGCAAAGGCAGTTTCAAGCGCCGGTCATCAGGCAGATAAGGATTGCGCTTAAAGATATCCTGGCCTACCGTCAAGGCGATGGCCAGTAGCAATGTACTCGCAGCGGCGCCGGCAATCATGCTCACAGGCAGGAGCAAGACAATGATCATGATTATGATTGGGATAGGTATGAGCAGGTAGGGCTGGATCTTGCCCTTTACGGTTAGTAAGCGCTCGGTGACAAAACCATGCCTAACCATTTCCTTGACCAGGCGGTCAGAGCTTTCCAGGGTCTGGTTGATGCCCACCAACGCCAGGCCGAGCGCCGCTAACAACAGGAGTCCCTCTAAGACAGGTCCGATTTCAGCGACCAGGGAGATCAAAGGTTGGTCTTTGTTGGCGATTATGCCCGTGTATTGGAGCAGGACCACCGATGTGATAAGCCCAATGAGCCCGCCGAGCAAAACGGGCAAGCTCAGCGCAGCCAGCATTCGGCGTCTGGGGCGGCGCATCTCGTCGCGGTGGTCCAGGATGAAGCTAACGCCCCACATGCCAATGGCCAGAAAGGGGACCGCTCTTATGGGATCTTGTGTGGGTAAAAAGGCCGAGGAGGGCGTAATCTGTACCGGCTGCACCCAGAGACGAATGGTCAAGATGAGGGCGACCAGGATGCTCCCATATATGAGGCCGCTCTTCAGGTTCCAGGCCGATTCACGGCGAATCAGGCGAAGCAAAGCGACGAAAACTACGGCTAAAGCTGCTAGCAGGCGATAATCGACTTCGAGCCCTAGATAGTCCAGTAGACCTGTGCTCAGCACCTGGCCGGCGCCCCAGGCGTAAAGGGCTGCCAGGCAAAAATAGCCAAACGCCAATAGCCAGCCGGTCCAATAACTCAACGAGACGACGTCGCCAGATCGGGCCAGATTGAAGATGCCGCCACGCCCTCGGATGACGGCCGCGCGCTCCGCCAGGACGAGGATCACCGGGGCGAAGAAGAGGACGGCTAGGACATAGGCAAGGGGTGTTTGACTGCCCAGGTTTCTTAGGATTGGACCAACGAGCAGATAAACGCCTAGCCCAACCGTAGCCAGACTGCCGAGGGCGACGGCCGTAGATAAGCGCATGAACCGGCTAAACCGAATATCCGCTTCCTTGTCATTGGACGTGACCTTATCTGCCACTCAGTCCTTCCTCCTAATAATCCCCCACATTAATAGTAGCACGGACGAAGGCAAAGTTCATTATCATAGTAGTCGACAAATATGCCGGCAATAACCACGGCTGCATATATCCCTTTTGGCTTGGCCGGCTCTATAAGAAGGCGATGCGCCTGGCTGCCTATGACACATTGGCCGGGGCAATGACGCTAATTGCGCCGGGCAGCACTTTAACTGTCACCGGCGTTTCACCCCACTTCTCGCCATCGCCCACGACTGGTTGAGGCGGATCGCTGGCGATGGTTACTTCTCGCCCCTGCCAGTGTTGAAAACTCTCCGGATCCAGTGGTTGGTTAGTGATGCTCTTGATCGCCGAAGTTAGGGAATTAAAGTCCAGGTTATAGACGCAAAACACATCAAGCAAGCCATCGCTGATGCTGACGTCAGACGCCAGGGAAACACCCGGTATGCCCATGTTGCCAGCATTCTCCACCAGGCAAGTGAAACCCTCGACTTCCACATCCTCGCCATCAAGAGTGAAGGTGTAGCGAAAGGCCTTGGACTCGGGAACGGCTTGCAAGGCGCCGATGAAGTAGGCCATCCGGCCGTATTTGTCGCGTAGCTCGCGGCTGGTCATGTTGATCCGCTGAGCGTCAAAGCCGGAGGCAACCCGGAGCAGAAAATACCTGGATTCCTCCCAGCTGGCAGCATCACACTGACCCACATCGATCTGGCGGACGGTACTGTCTTCACTCACAATAGTCTTGGCTGCTTCAGACAGCGTCTGGGGGATACCCACTTCGATGGACAACACATTGCCGGTACCGCCGGGCAGGATGCCCATAGGAACGCCGGTGCCTAAAAGGCCATTAACGACTTCCATAACCGTACCATCGCCGCCATAGGCGACGACGATATCGGCTCCGCTTTTGGCCGCCTCCCGAGCCTGGCGCATGGCGTCGCCGTAGGCATTGGTGACAGAAACGCTCCAGGTGACGCCAGCGGGATGAAAGTTGTCGTTTATTGTATTTAAGATGGGTTCATTCTTGCCCGAAGCTGGATTAACGACGACGTGAATGTGCTTACTCATTAGAGTTCTCCTTAACTCAATTGGGTCATTCTCTTGATTGGTTTTCATGCCAATATTTTTCGAATTTCCTGATCTGGCGCTGGATGTGCCAGGCATAGGGATCAGCCACTTCCCGCCGTTCTTTGATAAGGCTCATGGCTTCATCAGCCGAATAATCTTTGCCAATCAAAATACAGGAGGCCATAGCCACGCTCCGATGCCGGCCGGCCTCGCAAAATACGTGCACTCGATGACCGTCCTCGATGACCGGTAAGGCGGCCTCTACACCTCGGTTTAATGTGCGCACCGGAATCGGTATGAGGGGAAAATCAAAGGTTCGCAACCAGAGCACCATCCTTAGCGGCTGGACTAGCTCATCAGGGGGTTTCCTCTGGAAAATCATGCTGATCACAAGTCGAGGGTCAAGATCCAAGATCGCATCGACATTTTGCTTCGTCACTTTAGATGAGATAGTCAAGTTTTCCGTTATCGATGAGATAAGCATCCGACTACTGAGCCGTCTCCACTTTTCGATTACTCAGTCCGGCATCGCTGGCTTCAATCCACAACTGGGCCTGTGCAAGAGCTTTGTTAAGTGGGCCAAAGTATTGCGGTTCGGCTGGGAAAACATCCTCCCTACCGAGCAAAGTCATTAATTCTGTTTTCTCCAGTTGCTCCATGATGCGTTCATTCATACCGGCCAGCATCAATTTATTTCCTGTAGCATCAAGCTGCTTGGCATACCGCTCGATGATGCGGACGAAGGTGCTACCGATTTCGTCCCGGTCCCGTAAACCAATAATCACCACGGCCCGTTGTGCGTCGCCCACTTCTGGTAACCGCTCTTCAAATTCGGCGGCGCCAGCAAAGAATAGGCTGCCTACCGGCAATAGAGCAACGATCTCGCGACTAGGCAGTTCTTCCGGGACATCATCTTCAACGAATGTGCCGTCAGGTTGGGGAACAACGCGCCTAACTTGTACTGCCTCGGCCGACTGATAGATAAACATGATGCCGTGCAGTACTACCCCAACTGCAACAGCTACCTGCAATGGTGTGAATAGCGTAAAAACGAAGGTGATGATCATGACGGTGGTTGGAATCCAACCCGTGTGCCACACTGTTTGAATACGGGGCACATTGACCATCTGCACACCTACCACTATCAATGTCCCGGCTAACGTTGCCATGGGGATAAACTCGATTAACGGGGCGATGAGCAGGACACAAATCGTGGCAAATATACCGGTGAAGATGTTGGCCCAGCGTGATTTGCCGCCAATACTCTGCACTTGAATGGTGCCTGAAACGGAACCACCTACCGAAATGCCGCCGACAAGACCGACGGCTACATTGCCGGCGCCCTGGCCGCGAAAATCGACGGAGGGATCAGGGTAATCGCCGTCAGGGTTGGGGATGCTTTGACTGACACCGGCCGCCTGCACCAGAGCAATGATGGCGATCACGAGTGCCGGGAGAAACATAGCCGGAACCAACGATAGATCTGGCAAGTTCAAGGATGGTAATGAACGAGGAATTGAAGCTGTGTCTCCCACCACGGCAACAGAGTCCATGCCTAAAGCAGCCACCATCGCTGTCGTGATGACCAGGGCCACGGCGAAGCTATAACGACCTAACCTGGTCCGGTCGAGGGCCACAATCAAAACGATCGTCAGTAAGCCTATGAAAAACGTGGCCCAGTCGATTTGTTGCCAATGAACGATCGTATCAACTGTTTGAAAAACCTTTTGTTCGGCGTCACTGGTGTAACCGGTTAGGTCACCCACCTGGCTCAATATGGTGAGAACGCCCAGGCCACTGAGAAAACCTGTAAAGACGGCATTGGAAATAAAACGAACCAACGATCCCAGCTTTAAGAGACCAAAAAGCAGCATGAGCAGCCCCACCAAGATTCCCAGGACGACGAGATAGGCCAGGTGTTCTTCCTCTGGAATACCGGCCAAAGCGTCCAGGGTGGCTAATGAAGTGGCGCTGGTAGCATCGACATTCATGATGACGGAACTGGTGAACAAGGCTGCTAAAGGCGTTCCCACCATCATGGAATAAAGGCCGTATACGGGATTGACACCCGCCAGAACGCCGTTGGCAATGCCCCCTGGTATGGACACAATAGCATTCACCAATCCGGCGATAAGGTCGCTGATCAGGATGGCGCGTGGGACGCGCAGGCCGGTTGTCGTTAATTCGTCAGCTTCTGTAGCCATGGGTCAAGTTCCGGGTAAACGGTCTAAAGTGTTGTGAGACCAAGTCCTCATCGAACAGTTTTCGCCTGAAAGCTGTGATTTGTTCGATGTCCACTTAGCCCTCCAGGCGCGCGCTTCCACGAACCGGCATCTCGGGAACTTCCTGCATCTCTGTGTGTGCGGACTCCACGACGCCTTCGACGCGCTTAGCATACCATTTGGCGCCCGGCGCGGCCGTCACGCCATGGGCGAAGATGCTGATCAAGACCGTCAACATGACGACGCTGTAGATCAAGGATTCGCCTGGTAGATCCTCCTCCAAGACAGTGAATATATAAAGGATAGAAGCAATACCTCGCGGTCCAAACCAGCCGATAAAGCCTGTGGTGACCGGCTTCACCTTGGTGCGGATCAAACTAATGCCTACCGCGGCTAGTCGAATCACCGCCAGGCTTAAAACGGCGTACAACAGCATGGTGCCGTCGAACTGATCCAGGGCCAGGGGCAGCATGACGGTCCCAAAGACGATCATAAAGGTCAGCATCATCAAGCCCTGAACCTCTACTTCGGCATACTCGTAGAGCATTTCCGTGTCTTCTCGCCGGGTTGTGTTGGCCATCGTCACCCCCATCACGAAAGCGGCGATGAAACCATTGCCGCCCACCAATTCGGCCGCGCCATAGGCTAACAAGGCTACCGTCAGCGTGCTGATCTTTTGGAACTCCTTGGACATCCAGCCGCTCCTCTGACCCCACTCGATGAAGCGGCCGCTGAGATACCCGACGATCAGGCCTACCAATATACCGAGGATGATCAGGGTCAGCGCCAGACCAAGAAAATGAATTTGTCCCTGAGGACTTTCTTCCGCGATGGCCAGGTTAAGGGCTAATAGCAGGAAGGGCATGGCGATGCCGTCGTTGAGGCCGCTTTCGACATTCAGCGTCTGGCGGATGCGAACCGGCACCCTGGTATTGGTGACCACGGCCTGGCCCAGGCTGGCATCGGTGGGCGACAGGATAACTGCCAGCACGGCCGCTTCCCAAAAAGTCAATTCGGCAAATATTATAGCTGCCAGGAGGGTGCCAAAGAACATCATCAGTGGCAGCCCGATGACCAACAGGCGCGTGGGTAAAGAATGGTCGCGAATCAAACTGCGGACATCGATGCGGGAGGCATCGGTGGCCAGGACCAGGATCAGCGTCAACTCGGCGATGATCTGGATTAGTTCATTTTCCAGATCGAGTTCGATGATGCCCAACACCCGGCCGCTGAGGATAAGCCCCAGGACGGTGTAAACCATCGGCAAGGTGATAATGGTGCCTTGAATGCGCCGGGAGATCGCGGCGGCAACTAGAACGCAGACAAGGACAGCGACTAATCCTAGACCCTCTTCCATGTCATTAATCTCCTAGCACATTCCCTGTTAAAGATGCACAGGCTAGCGCTTGAGACTTTCATCTGGCGCTAGCCCAGCTCAATTGTTTATTGACCTAGAATCTTGGCGAAACGGGGTAGTGAGTTTCCCAGGTGAGTTCTTGTGTTTGTTCAGCCTCCACGGGCCAAATCATCAGCGGTTAGGCCCTCCCGGTCCATAAACTCCTTCACCCACCGGGCATTGGCTTTTTCAACATCCAGAGCGCCGTCGAGGATGAACTTGGTATACTCAGAGGCCCGAGTTGGGTCCGGGGCCAGTTTTTCGCCGGGCCCGTCCACATCCCAGTCGCGATCGGGTGAAACCGCCATGCGCTCGGTAACGCCATCCCGGGTGATGTTCCAGGTCATCATATCGGTAGCCATCGAGAGGGGACCATCGTAATTCTCGCGCACGGCGCCGTAGATGTCGTAGCGTGTGTCATCGTCGTTGAAGAAGTGATAGGCCACGGCATGGCGCGGTTGGACCATGTTCATAATCTGCCCGAAAGATTGGGCTGAGGTATGGAATTTCAGGTTGATGCGTAGCGCCAGTTGGGCCGGCTGGTTGTACTTGTACATCATCTGATCGGCCGTCATCCAGCA
>Ga0209536_100002634_pt1 | contig 29244 bp, 25 predicted proteins | sample DeeMarSeWOR28_12_FD_187461 | JGI IMG/M metagenome (GOLD analysis project Ga0209536, IMG submission 187461) | Marine sediment microbial communities from White Oak River estuary, North Carolina - WOR-2-8_12 (SPAdes) (version 2) | ecosystem: Environmental > Aquatic > Marine > Intertidal zone >...
GAGCCACAGGCGCGGCTTGAACGTGTAGCTGACGTGCCCCTGGATCGCGCCGATCGGGTCCTGCTGCTTCGGCCCGTCGACGAAGTTACTGTTGCTGGTGAAGAACCAGGCTGCGATCGAGCTTTCCACGTTCCAGCGGCCGAACTGCCGGGAGCCGCCGATCTCCGGCTTGAACTCCCAGCGGTTCGTGCCGATGTTGATCAGCCTGTCCTTCATGTACTGGCCGGTCGGCGCGATGACAACGAGGCTTGCGCCGAGGGTCCGGTCCGGCGCGTCGCGCGCGAACTCGGCGGGCGTCAGCGCCGACCCCGCGAGCAGGCTCGTGGTGAAACGCAGCTGGAGGTCGCCGAAGCCGGAGCGATGCACCGCGTCGGGAACGCCCTAGACGGTCCCACTTGCGTCGCCGTGCGCATAAGGGACCGCCAACGCGAGGCTGGCGACGCGGCTACCGATGGCAAAGGTCCTGCCGTAGCCGATGGCGGGCTCGGTGACCTTGATCTCGAAATCCTGGATCGGCGAAGACGCGTCGAGCAGCACGCCACCTTCGGTTCGCGAGGCCCCGATCGCAACGAAATTGATGCCAACCGGGTTGGGCGCGAAGGCGCGGGGCTCGAGCTGCTGTGCCTGCGCGGAGAGCGCGAACCCAAGCAAGGCCAGCAGCAATGATGACTGGAATCGAAAACCCGACATTTCGGTCACGACTGGCCTCCAGGCGAAGAGCCGCAGACAGCATGCCGGATGTTCCGGCGGCCCGGCCGGACATTCCACCAATGGCTATTCCGGACAGGTTGCCGATCTCTTCCTGGTGCGGCTTCGCACTGCAACATAGGCGAGGTAGTCATCAAATGAGTACAAAATGTCGCCGATTGGCAATTACTGAGGGCATCGAGTTCATAGAATGTTGATGCCTTCAAGAATTCTCCCGACCTCATGCAGCGGCATGATGCCTACCGGGACCTGCACAGGTGCATCTCATGAACCGCCTTGTCCATTGCGTATCGTTTCCCGCAAAACGGCTCGATTCGAGCGCTTTCTTCAGGGTCTCGCGGATGACCATGAATCGATTCGCAGCCGTTTGCCTGGTGGCGCTGTTCAGTCACGGCGCCCTGGCCGGCGACGCTACGACGCTACCCCCTTTGCCGCCGCTGGCCGACCCGCCCACGCACCTGCAGCTCACGGGCAAGTTCGTCTGGGCGGACCTGTTTGCCGAGGACGACCAGAAGGCCTTGCAGTTCTACTCGGAATTGCTGGGCTGGAAATGGCGCACGATCGGCAGCGGTGCCGATACCTACCACCTCGCGGAAAACGACGGTGTACCGATAGCGGGCCTGGTACAACGCAACCGCCAGAAGGGCGAAGTGGCGGGTGGAATCTGGATCGCCTTCTTGTCGGTTCCCGATGCCAGGGCCTCGGCCGAACAGATTGTTTCGTTGGGAGGCAAGACGCTGGTGCCGGTTGTGCAGGTCAACGGGCGCGGTGCTTTCGCGATCTTCTCCGACCCCGCGGGCGCGCTATTCGGCATTGCACGCTCGGACAGCGGAGATCCGGCCGACTTCCAGTCGCGCCTGGGCGACTGGATCTGGATCCAGCTCGCCGTGAAGGACTCGGTTCGGTCTGCAGACTTCTACGCCGCTGTGGGCGGCTACGACAAGATTGCACGCTGGGATGTCAACTCGGATGACGACCTGCTGCTGTCGGCCGGCGGCTATGCCCGGGCCGGTGTCAGCAAGGTGGATGACAACCGGCCGGCGATCTGGGTGCCCTTTGTGCGCGTCGCGGACGCCGCAGACGCGGCGGCGCGGGCACAGGCGCTCGGTGCAACGCTGCTCCTGCCGCCCCGCGAGGACGTACCGGGCGGTGATCTTGCCGTGATCGCCGACCCCACCGGAGCGGTGGTCGGTTTGATGACCTGGAACTACGAGGAGGCAACCGAATGAAAACCCGTTTCCGCACGCTGGCGATCATGGCTACCGGAGCCGTCCTGACGGCATGGCTGGCAGCAGGCTGCTATTCCTCCGGCGGATCTCCCCGGGCCTATGGATCCATCGGTGTGGGCACCGGCTACTACGGTGGCTATGGCGGCGGCTATTACGACCCTTGGTATGGGCGGCCTTACCCGCCCTATGGCAGTCGGCCGCCGGGCATGCGCCCACCGCCCTCGTCAGGCCCCCCGCGTCCGATGAATCCCATCGCCAGGCCACCGAGCCCTGGACGCATGCCATCGATGGGTGGCGGCCGCATGCCATCGATCCCGTCGATGCCACGCCCGGGGCGATTCTGAGCCAACGCACTGACGGGGCGTCGGACGCAGTACCGATGGTCGACGCGCCCGTCTTCGATTGACGCCCATGCCGACTCGTGACGAAGTGCGCCCCGCAGATGCCTGAACAACCCGTCAGGTCCTCAAAGGACGTGCTCGAACCCCATGAGCGCGTTTCCGAAGTACTTTTTGGCCTGATCATGGTCCTCACCTTCACTGGCTCGCTCAGCATTGCGGAGGCGGATGGCGGTGATGTCCGCACCATGCTCATCGGCGCGCTGGGCTGCAACCTGGCATGGGGCATCATTGACGGAATCTTCTTCCTGATGGGCTGCCTGAGTGAACAGGGCAGCGGCGTGCGCGCGTGGCGGGCAGTGAGAAATGCGGCGGACCCCGAGGCTGCGCACAATGTCATTGCGAGCGAGCTGCCGCCGATCGTGGCCGCGACACTCGGTCCTGCCGATTTCGAGTCGTTGCGCCAGAAGCTGATTCGATTGCCCGAGCCCCCGTCGCGCGCACGCCTGGGCAGGAAAGAGTGGCTTGGGGCGGTCGCCGTGTTCCTGTGGGTGTTCCTCGTCACGTTTCCGGTGGCGGTCCCGTTCATTTTCATGGACGACCTGGGACGCGCCATCCGCGCATCCAACGCCATTGCCATAGGGCTGTTGTTCCTGAGCGGGTATGCTTTCGGGAAGATCGCCGAATACCGTCCGTGGCTGACCGGTCTCGCCATGGTCGCGGTCGGGAGTGCGCTGGTCTCGATCGCGATTGCGCTGGGCGGGTGAAGTGAATGCGATCCTCGGCGAGGACGGACCAACTGGAGGCCCAGGCCCTCGACGTTCGCACCAGGGCGCTTGTCGGTTGCTCGAACACTGAATGAGCGCAAAGATGGTCCCCGTCTTACACCGCATGGGGCGCCGCACGAGCGGCCGCCAGGTCCTTGCGCTTGCTGGCGCCGACCACGGGATAACGCAGCCTCCGCCGCGTGATTGCGTCGACTACCGTGGCTGCCACGATCAGGCGCGTGAATCAATTGTTGTCCGCCGGCACCAAGCGCCAGGGCGCATGCCTGGACGCCGAATTGAGAAATGCTGAATCGCAGGCCTTCTGTTACTCAGCCTGGTGCTCGCGAAAATCGGACGCGGAGAATTTCCAGTTCTTCTGCGGTCGTTCCAGGCGCTCAGGGAATCGTATGAGTTTGCGCGATTACTTCTCCATGATCGGCAAACCAGTTCGGCTGGTCTTGCTACTGGCGGCGCTGGGGCATGGAACACTGGCCGTTGCCGCCGCCATTGAGCCTGCCCGGCTCGACTGGTTCACCATGGGCATGGGCCTGTTCGGCGGGCTTGCGCTGTTCCTGTTCGGCATGGAACAGATGAGCGGCGCCCTGAAGAGTGCCGCCGGCGAGAGCATGAAGACCCTGCTCAGCAGACTCACCGGCAACCGCGTGAGCGCCGCAATAACCGGTGCGGCGGTCACGGCGGTGATTCAGTCGTCATCGGTGACCACCGTGCTTGTGGTCGGGTTCGTCTCGGCCGGCCTGATGACGCTGACTCAGTCCATAGGCGTCATCATGGGCGCCAACGTCGGCACCAGCGTTACCGCGCATATCGTGGCGTTCAACGTGACCAGGTATGCATTGTTGCTCGTTGCCGTCGGCTTCGGCATCCTGTTCTTCGGCAAGTCTGACAAGCTGCGCCACTACGGCAATATGCTGATGGGCCTGGGCTTGCTGTTCTTCGGCATGGGCATCATGGGCGATGGCATGGCGCCGCTGAAGGAGTACCAGCCGTTCATTGACATGATGGCGGCGATGGAGCGGCCGCTGTTCGGAATTCTCGCAGCGGCGGCGTTCACCGCGCTGGTGCAGTCGTCGTCAGCTACCACCGGCATCATCGTCGTGATGGCCTCGCAGGGATTCGTCACGCTCCCGGCCGGAATCGCGATGGCGATTGGCGCCAACATTGGTACTTGCGTGACGGCGCTGCTCTCCAGCATCGGCAAGCCGACCGAAGCAGTTCGGGCTGCGGCCGTTCATGTCGTCTTCAACGTGGCCGGCGCCCTGCTCTGGATTGGCTTGATCGACCAGCTCGCCGGCATCGCGGCGTGGATGTCGCCCGCCTATCCGGAGCTCGACGCAGCCGCACGCCTGGCCGCCGAAACGCCGCGCCAGATTGCCAATGCGAATACCGCCTTCAATATCATCAACACCGTAATCTTCCTCGGCTTCGCAACGGCGGTAGCCAACCTGGTGCGGCGACTGGTTCCCGAACGGGTCGAGCCGCCGACCGTGCTGGTCGAGCCAAAATACCTGGATGCGCAGTTGCTGACCACGCCGTCGCTTGCGCTCAACAACGTCCGTCTCGAACTGGGCCACATGGGTGGCTACGTGATGGCAATGATCGAGGGCCTCGGCTCGGCGCTGGCGAATCGAGATGCCGAAGCCCTGCAGGCCATCGTCCGCGCAGACGACAAAGTCGATGTGCTGCATCAGCGGATCCTGGAGTACCTCAGCAAGATCCGCGGCCAGGCCATGTCGGACGCTGAGGCCGAGGAATTCCAGCGCCTGATGAACGCCACCATGTACCTCGAGAATGCCGGCGACATCATTGAAAGCGAACTCGTGCCATTGCTGAGGCGAATGGTGGAAAGCGACCATCGGCCGTCGAGTACCATCAACGAAATGCTGGGCTCGCTCGGCGAGGCCGCGGGCGCCGCGCTTGGTCGTGCGATTGATGCGGTGACCCACTCGGATGAAGGTCTCGCGCAGGCTGTGATTTCGATGAAAGCGAGTCAGCGCCAGCTTGTCGACCGGATCTACCAGCACCAGGCACGGCAGCTTGAACAGGCAGGTGCCGACGGGATCGCCGGCGTGAGGATGGAAATGGAGATTCTGGAACGACTGCGGCGCCTGTATTCACTGGCGCGGCGGATCGCGAAAGAAGCGTTGCCGCCCGAGATCGCCCTGAAGGCAGCATGAGGGCCAGCACGTTCGCTTGGGGTCGATGGTTGAACGGACCGCGGATACGCCGGTGATCGTAATGGAGGACAGGCAACGAGCCTGCCGATCGTTCGCCGAAGCTCGGACTCTTGCTAGGCGTAGGACTGCAGAAAGGCACTCGCGATGTAAGCGCTCCACACCAGGGCAAGTCCGTAGACATGCAGCCGCCGGTTTGTCGACCATGCGAGCAGCAGGCAGGTCAGCATTACGATCGCGCTGAGCGCGCTGCCCAACGTGAAGCCCAAGCCCAGAACGAAGTCTGCAGCGATGGACCAGGCCTGCAGCAGACCAAAGATCACAAGAAAGCGGCTTTGATTGACACTCGAAATTACCTGGCCCTGCTGCTCGGCCCTCAGGGCAGAGACCATGATCTGGGTAGAGAAGAGCAACAAGACGGGACCGGTCTCCGCGAACAGGAAGAGCCCAAAACCCCACTCGTCGCGCAAGGCGATATCGGCCGTGTGCCAGAACAGGATGAAGTTCGCGAAGAGCAGGAGCACGACCCAGCCCACGAGCAGGCGATCCCTGTGTCTTCTTTCCGCGTTCCGAACAACGTCGGCCAGCTCGGTCAGGACACCCGCCACCGCAATGGAGAGGATCGTGATGAACATGAATGCAACGAGCAGGGTGTTGATGTGTTCCATTGTCTCTGTCGCTGCAGTTGCGGACCTGGACCGGGGACCACCAAGGTCTTCGCACCGCCTCCTCCGTCTCGCCGAGGGAGCTCAGCATCCCGATCGTGCTTGAGTGCCTGGTGCGGGCATCGAATGCGTGATTGACCAAGTATGCAAGAAACCCGTCTCACCCGGCAGCCAGCCTCGAGGCAAACCTGCTTGCGACAGGCCCAGGCGTGGCTGAGCGGCGGCAACACTATCAAATGCCGGGGTACCGGGCTACATTGTGGTGGGCCCGGGGACAAACCGGAGGCCGTGGCGCCTCCTGGCCGGTGCCGCGCCGTGGAGTCGCTGTCGTGCCATCCCTGCAAGCCCTGCCAATGCGCCGCACGCCTGCGGCAGCTTCACCCTACTGCGAGGTTGCGCCTTGATCAGATTCAGCAAGTTTCCGGCGAGAGCTGCCGCCTGCCTCGCCGTTTCGCTGGTCGCGGGGTGTGCCAGCGGGTCACTGGCGAGCGATGGGGCGGCCTCGGGTGCCAGGTCGGGGGCGCTGGGTGGCGCCGTCGCCGGCGCAATTGGCAGCGTCTTCTGGGGCGGTAACGTGCTGGGGAACATGGCAGCCAGCGCGGCCGTCGGCGCGGCGAGCGGCGCGGCCATAGGCGCCGCAGCCGGAGCCAGCGCCGACCAGGAGATCGAGCAACGGCGCGAACGGTCGGAGGCCGATGCGACACTTGCCAGCCGGATCGGGTCCGCCAACTACGAGGCAGCGACTGCGCTCGCGATGTGCAAGCACAAGAAAGCGATCGGCAAGGCACGTACCGCCTACGGAGTCGAGCAGAGTCCGGAGCGTAAGCGGTTCGCGCTGTTCATCGAGGCCATCGCCAACGAAGAGATGGGCGAGCCGGCCGCCGCGCAGAAGGTTTACCCATTGCTGGCCTCGACCGACCCCGCTGGCGGCACGGTGGAAATGGCCCGTTCCGAAGCACTGTCCGGAATCCTCGAGGTGCAGAGAGTGCGCCAGGAACATGGACTCAAGCCGATCTGCTGACCGGCTGTTGGTAAGTTGCCCGGCGTAAGGGAGTATAGGTCCATGCCAGCCCAGACGCCTGCTTGCACCTGGCCGACGATTCCGCCGCGGCCCACTCATCGGCCGGCGGCCGGCTGGGTCGCCCTCTTTGCTGCGCTGCTTGCGGTGGCCGGCTGTGCCGCCGCCCCCCGCCAGACCGAGTCGATGGACTACCGCGCGCGCGCCGAGACCCAGGTCGAGGGCCCGGTTCGGGTCTCCGCCGTGGCGCTGAGCCCGGCCGAGTCGGCGGCCAGCTTCGGCGTGCCGCTGGCCAAGGAGAATATCCAGCCCGTCTGGCTCGAGATCGAGAATGGGGAGGACACGGATCTCTTCCTGTCGCTGCTCAGTGTCGATCCCGAGTACCTTGCGCCATCAGAGGTAGCGTGGAGTTTCAAGGGGACGGGTGGGCGAGAGTTCGAGGACTGGATCGACACCTTCGTCGACCGCCACGTGCCGCTGGTGGCTCCACCGCACAGCACGGTCTCAGGCTATGTCTATACGAATCTCGATCCCGGCGCCAAGGTGTTCGCGATCGACCTGTTCGGTGCGGGCATCGTCCGGTCTTTCAAGTTCACGCAGCTGGTGCCGGGGCTGGAAACGGACTTCATGCGTGTCGACTTCGACCGCTTGTACCCGGAGGGCGTGGTACGCGACCTGGACCTCACGGAGTTCCGGCGTTACTTGGAAGAACTGCCGTGCTGCGTGCTGGGAGGCGACCAGAAGACCCCCGGGGACCCCGCAAACCTGGTGATGGTCGGCGACGGGCCGCAGGTGCTCGCCGCACTGGTGCGCCAGGGCTGGGATCTCACCGAGACGATCCGTGGCGACACCAAGTGGCGAACCGCGATGTCCTCGATGTTCGGCTCGAACTACCGGACCTCGCCCGTATCGCCGCTGTACATGTTCGATCGTGCGCAGGACATCGCACTGCAGAAGGCGCGCGCGAGTGTCGACAAGCGCAACCACATGCGACTGTGGCGCGCTCCGGTTACGCTGAATGGGCAGAAGGTCTGGGTCGGACAGATCAGCCGCGACATCGGCGTGAAGTTCTCGAGCAAGACCCTGGTCACGCACAAGGTCGACCCGCTCATAGACGAAGCGCGACTCTACGTGACGCTGGACCTGGTCAGTTCGGGGTCGCTGCGGGCGCTGGGCTACGTCGGGGGTGTCGGCTACTCCGGCCGCGAAGCACCGCGCCGAAATTACACAGAGGACCCCTACTACACCGACGGCCTGCGCGTCGTGCTGATCGTCGGCGAAGACCGGACCGAACTCACCGACCTCGAGTACCTGCCCTGGGAATGGCCCTCCAGCGAAATCGCCGGCCACCCGGCCGGGCATCCCTGATCTGGTTGGCCGGGAAATCCTGCGATTCTATCGGTCCTCTCTCCTGTCGCGCGCGGACTCCTCGGCAACGTGTGCCCCGACCAGGCCCGCGACCATCACGGCCAGGTAGGAAACGCCGACGATTGCCTCTGTGTAGGTCAGCACCCGCGCCGTGTTTGAAATGGGCGTAATGTCGCCGTAGCCCAGCGTGGTGAGCGTCACGAAGCTGTAGTACAGCCACTGGGTGCTGTGATCCTGTGGGATGCCGACTGCGGCGATGTTGAACGATCCAGGCGCGAGGAACTCGACCAGCTCGTAGGCCAGCGACCAGATCGTGCCCAGGAGAAGGTAGACGCACAGCGCGCCGGTCAGCCGGTTTGTGCCATTGTGCAGGTAGAACAGGACCTGGCGAATCGCCGCCACGGCGGACAGGCCCAGAAATCCCATCAACGACAGGATGATCGCAAGCTGGTAGCGCGGTTCGCCGATGACCAGGGTGGCAATGCCCAGCGACACGCCCGTCGCGGCCAGCGCCAGCCCGGGGGCAAACCACTTGCCCATGCCGCGGAGGCTCCAGATGCCAATCAGGAACAGGCACAGGGAGGCGACCAGTCGCGCGATCGCTGGCGGGAGCATGCCCGCGTCCAGGGCGATGGGCTGCGCCAACAGGAAGACCAGCAATGCGACCAGCATGTAGATGAAGTTGTTTTTCGCCACGTCAGCCGTCCCGGCAGGCCTCAGGTCGCAATGGTAACCGGCCCGCAAACGATCAACAGCTTCCACCGGCGGCGGCCGGCGCCGGGCGCCCGTCGAACCCCGTCATGTCGAAGCCCGGTCTTGCGGCCCTTGCTGGACGCAGCCGCTCACGCCGACGCCCATCAGGCCCAATGCACGGGAGAAATCCATGAGCGAGCAATGCAGCAGCCGCAGGCTCTGCCTGGGCACGAGCTTGACCAATCCGGCGAACGACGTAGGGCTCCAGGGCAGCAGCACTGCCACCAAGCCGTCCGCACATTCTTCGACGACATAGCAAGGTGCTGCCGACCCGTCGTCCGCCATGAGCAGCGCCGGCCTGAAGTTCGACGAGTTCACGTCGAGGAAGCTTTCGGAAAGGGACTTGAGCATCGGGTACATCGGCAGCTTCGCCAGCACGCTGCGCTCGAACGCCGCGCCGACGACACCGGCGAGCGCGGACCGGGCGATCAGGCCGACGATCGCCGCAGCGATGAACAACAGCACGGCCGAGAGAACTCCCGGCAGATGCGTTCCGGAGAAGAATGCCTTCGGCAACAGCGGCACGATCGGATCCACCAGGGCGACGAGCAGCTGGAAAATCTGGCCCAGGGCGAGCCAGAGCAGCAACAGCGGCAGGAGGATCAGGAAACCGGTCAGGAGCGTGGACTTGATGGCTTTCATTGCAATTCTCGACTGGTCAGGCTGGCCGCTCGTCGTTTCCACGCAGAGCCGCCGGCAATTGATTCTTCCCGGATGCTATTGATCCTCGGCACGCAGCCCGAGCGGGGACGCCTCCTTCAGCTCGGCGAGACCATCGACGAAGATCTGCGTCCAGCGCTTGAGCAGGCGTTCGAAATCGGCGCGATTGGTCACGCGATTGGTCAACAGCATCAGGTTGCCGCGGTCCACCGTGTACCTCCGGTCGACGGCGCGGCCCAGCAACTGGCCCGTCTCCGCGTCGCGGATCTCGAGCGCCGCGGTCGCTTCGCCGGCCTGGACGGTATAGGTATCGGTCCTGCCGGCCGTCGGCTTGTCAGGCGCGTTGACGTACACGTTGACCAGAAGCGGGGTCAGCCGCAGCACGTCCGGACCGTCGGCGACGCCGACCTCCCAGCCGGCCTTGGCGAAGCCGGCCGCAAGGATTTCCTCGAAGCCGTCGGCGAAGGCGGACCGGATATTCTCCACGTCGTTCGCGTTGAGCCGCGCGCCCAGGTACGAGGTGGTGCGGTTGATGTCGCGCTGCCAGTTCTTGCGGAACTCGACCCTTGGCGGGTCGATGATGACCTTGGTGTACGCCCGGAACTCTGCTCCCGGTCGCAGATAGGCCACCTGCACCCGCTTGGCATCGATCTTCACCAGGCCGTCCCAGGTCTCCTCCTCCGCCGCGACGGCGGGCAAGGTGACGGCCACCATCAGCAGGCTGGCAGCCGCCAGGCTCAGGATCCAGCTGCGCTTCATGTCACGCTCCATGTCATGGGTCTCCTTTCGAATCCAATCACGCCTGTTGGGAAGTACGCCGGGTGCGGCCGTCGGCCACGGCACGCCGTTCCGCGCTCGTGCTGCGCCTGGGCGCCTACCTGATAGAAAGCAGCTTGTCCTGATCGAACTCGAGCACGCGGACGCGACTGTAATCGGAGTAGGTCCAGCGATGCAGCTGCGTGGTTCCTGTGACCCGGTTACCACTGCGGACATCGTGCTCCTCGATCTCTTTCGAAGCCGGTTCGCCACAGTACTGCAGCACTTCGGACATCGACATGCCGATCGAGATGACCTTGCCTCCGCATCGCATCGAGTCCGCGCCGGCCGTGGCGGTGGCGAGCCCGAGAACGATCGTCAAAATCAGCCGAATCATGGCAGTCATCCCTCCTGTGTTCCTTCATTCACGCAGCCACGCGCTGCATTCACCGACGATACCCGACACATGGCCCCAAGTCGTCCAGAACAGGGCCTGGATCCCTGTGCAGGCGCCCCCCGGGCCGGTCAGCCCAGCACATCTCGCACGATGCCAATGATGGATTCCGCCTGCCTCTCGTCCAGGATCAGTATGGGTCGGAATTCGATCGCGCGCCGGTCGTATTCCGCGGGCAAGACGAGGATTCCCGCCTCGAAGAGCCTGCGGGTCATTTCATGGGAGTCCATCGTATCCGAGAGCAGGCCCATGCAGAGTCCCACCTGGTTGACGCGGAAAGGGGCATTGGCAAAGCCTTCGCGGAACTGCTCGATCAGTCGCAGCACGTTCGCGCGAAATTCCGGGCGGGACGTGATATCGCAAACTGCGACGGTGGCGACACAACCCAGTTCGTTCCCGCCGAAAGTCGACATATGCGGGAACTCGGTATCCAGGAACCAGTCCCTGATCGCCGGTGCCATCAGCACCGCGGCGTTCGGGACGATGCCGCCGCCAAGGCCCTTGGCCGTGGTCACGATATCCGGGACGATGCCCTGCTGCTGCCACAGCCAGAAGCTGCCCGAGCCGCCGAGCCCGGTCTGCACTTCATCGACGATGAAGACGGCCCCGTTGTCGTCGCAGATGCTCCGGACGGCCTCGTAGTAGCCCGGCTCGGGGGCCGGAAATCCCAGCTGCGCCGGGCTGGCTTCGAGCAGCACGCAGGAAGTCTCGTCATCGACAGCGGCATGCAGCGCGGCGACGTCGTTGTACGGCACCTTGACGAACCCGGGAAAGTCCAGCAGGTATCGCTCGCGGGCCTGGGCATTGTCGCCGGCCGCCATCGAGAAACAGCTGCTGCCGTGGTAGCTGCCCTTGAGCGAGACGAGTTTGCGGCGCCGGGTAAAACCGCGGGCGGCGCGGATCGCCACTTCGTTGGCCTCGGAGCCACTCGCGGCATAGGTGACGCCGGTCAGCAGGTCGCCGGTGCTGGCGACCAGCTTCTCGGCCGCCTTCGCCTTGTAGCCGGAGCACAGGAACAGGTTGCCGACCTCGAGCTGGCGCATCGCCTCGCCGATGGCGGCCAGCACTTCAGGGTTGCGGTGCCCGAGGTTGTAGACCGAGCCGTTGCGATGGCAGTCCCAGTACCATTTGCCCGTGTAGGCATCCTGCACCCGGGCGCCTTCGCGCGCGCCATAGTGGATGCTTGTGCCCAGGGCCTTCATCAGCCTGGCCATGGCCGGGCCGACATGCTGCGAGAAGGCAGCCTCGGCGGCGACAGCGGTCGGGTAAGGCGGAACCATGGTCGCCTTCATCCGCGCGTCGGCAACCGCGTCCTCACCCGATCGGCGAGGAGCGGCTGCCGCTGCGACGCCGCGTCGAGCGTCGTCGCAGCGCATCACTGGTTGTCCTAGAAACGATAGCCGACTGTCACGCCTGCCCAGCGCGGCCGCGACCAGACTTCCTGGGACAATCCAGCCAGACCCGTAAGGTCGAACGCATAAAGCCGGTACTCCTCGTCAGTCACGTTCTCGACGAACACCGTGGCCGTCCACTGGCTGTCGGCACTGGTCCAGGAGGCGCGCACATTGCCCACCATGTACGACCCCTCCTTGAACGCAGGACTGTTGAAGGTATCCAGGTATTGCTCGCCGTTGTAGTTGCCGTCCAGCTGCAATGCCGCAGTGCCCCCGAAGGCGCCAAAGCTATAGCGCACCAGGGCGTTGGCACTCAGCTGCGGCGCCATCACCATGTCGCGATCCTTGATAGCCCCGCCCGTTCCGTCAGCCCCGGGTTCCTGGACATCTTTCAACTTGGCGTCCAGGTAAGCGACCCCCAGCACAAAGTCCCAACCGTCCCACGGGGCAGCCTGCAGTTCCAGTTCAGCCCCGTACTCCTCTACGTCGTTATTGAACAGGAAGTTGGAAAGGCTGACTGAATCGAACAGGAACGCCTGGTAGTCGTTGTACTGGTAATAGAAGGCTGCACCGTTGAGTCGAGCCCGCCCGTCCGCGAACTCGGACTTGAAGCCGATTTCGTAACTGGTCAGTTCTTCCTGATCCACCGGGATATCGTTGACGTCCGCGAGCGGAGTGAAGCCCATGTTGAAGGTTCCCGCCTTGTAGGCGCGGGAGGTGCTTGCATAGGTCAGCAGGTCGTCATTGATCCGCAAATTCAGACGCGCGTTGTAGCTGGTGTTGCCTTTGTTGAAGTTCGTTAGCTTGCCGAAGTTTGCCTTGGTGAACGCCAGGTCGCCAAAGGCCGACACGATGTTTTCCTCGAACGTCTTGTCTTCGCTGCCGTAGCGGGCACCTATCACGCCGGTAAGCCGGTCGGTGAAATCGTACTCGTACTGACCGAAGACCGCCCAGGCCTTCGTATGCATGTCCCAGTCCACCGTCGAAAAACGGACATAGTCGGGCGCTCCGGTGAAATCAGGACCGGCATTGGCCCACTGATCGCCCTTGTTCTGGTAGTCCATGTAGTACACGCCGGCAACCCAGCGGGAGTTATCGTAGTCACCCGCAAGTCGAAGTTCCTGCGTGAATTCGTCGCCCTTCGGCTCGTAGTAGGTCGCCAGGAGCGAAAGCGGGGAGGAATCCACATCCTGGTTGAACTTCTTCTCGATGGACTCGAAACCGGTCAATGACACCAGCTGCAGGTTGTCGCTCAATGCATATTCGATCCGCAGCAGCGCGGATAGGAAATCGGTCTTGAGCGCAGGCTGGATATCCGTGTTGACCCTGCGCTTGTCGGGGGATACGAACGGCGGATCCGGCTGAGCAACCGCAAGCCCGGTATCGGGATCGAACGACGTCGCCAGGAAATGATACGGGCCACCGCCATCGTTCGTGTTCTCCCCCGCCTGAACCGACGCCAGAATGCTCAGATTATCATTGGGATTGAATGCAAGCTGACCGCGGACACCCCACATGTCGAGCGCGTTCCCGGCCTTACGACCCGGGAAGTCGTTCTTGTTGAAGCCGTCATGCTTGCTGTAGATCACCGAGAGGCGACCCGCGGTGGTGTCGGTCAGCCCGCCGCCGATCGCGCCTTCAGTGACGAACTTGCCATACTCCCCAGCTGTCACGTCGACGTAGCCGTCGGTTTCCTGTGACGGCTTGACGGTGATGTACTGCACCAGCCCGCCGGTAGCGTTGCGGCCGAACAGGGTGCCCTGGGGACCCCGCAGCACCTCGGCACGCTCGAGGTCGAAGAGCTGGAAGTCGAGGCCCGAGAGGTTTGCCTTGTAGAATTCATCCACGTAGACCGCCGAAGGGCTCTCGTTGTGTTCCGAGAAGTCGATCATGCTCACGCCGCGGATGCTGACAATCGGAATATTGCCCTCACCAAAGACTGGAGCTGTCTGTAGCCCTGGTGTCTGGGCTGAAAGCTGCATACTGCTGGTTACGCCGAGCTCCTTCATTGCTTCCCCGGTGAATGCGGTCACCGAGATGGGGAGATCCTGTACCGACTCCGCGCGCTTCTGCGCCGTAACCGTGATCTCTGCCAGCTGCGCGGTTTCCGGCAGCGCCTGCTCCTGGGCCGTCGCGGTCGCGATCGGCAATGCGGCGAGACCCAGTGAAAGCCACGATGCGTTGAATGATTTCATGTAGCGACATCCTGAGATGAACGGCCGTTGTCGATTGGGACGTCGGCTGGAAATCGTGCCGCGACCCCCCCAATTCCTTACCAGTACCTGCCGGATTGGGCGCCTGGAGGGCGCGCCATTGGCGAGGACAGGGCACATCCTACTGCGGCCACTTTCGCCATAATTGTCGACGTGTGACGATTTTTTGTTTTCTGGCGACTAATGGGGGCGCAAGTCACCGCGTCCGTACTTAGCCGCCGTCCGTCACTGGGCGGAGTGTCGGCGCCACTGCCTCGGCGTCATGCCGTACCAGCGCCGGAACGCATGATTGAAGGCGCTCTGGTCGGCATAGCCGAGCATGTACGCGAGATTGCCCATCGGCAGGTTTCGGGTGGACAGGTAGTCCTGCGCCATCTTCGAGCGGGATTCATCCAGGAGTTCGGCGTAGGTCAGGCCCGCGAGCTTCAGTCTTCTCTGCAGCGTGCGCCGGTGAAGGCCGAGCTGATCGGCGAGGACGTCGACGGAGAACTTGCCGGTCGGGATCAGCTTTCTCAGCAGTGATCGAACGGCAGCGGAAAGATCCTCGTCTGATCGCAGTACGCGGGAATCGAGGTATTCCAGCAGGAACCCATAGACCTGCTGGTCATCGACCGGGTTGGGAGACTTGAGGTCCTTGCGCTCGAGAATGATCCCGTCATAGGGCGCGCGAAACCTGATCCCGGTGCCGAAATGTTTCTCGTAATCCGTGCCCTCGATCCGTGCATGCCGGCAATACACTGCCTTGGGCAGATAATCCTCGCCGAGAAAGACACGCGGGACCTTGATTGCCGTCAGCAAGGACTCTTCTATCCACTGATTGGCATGGGCGCGAAGCCTGTCGTCCATCTGCAGCTGCCAGCTTGCGGTGTCCCGCCCCACCTCCAGGACCGGCGTATAGCCCGTGTTGTGGGCACGCATGTAGTTCATGCAGGACGTCAGGCCGTGTTCCAGGTCCTTGGAGTATCTGAATATCAGGATGATCGGACCCAGGAAGGACAGGTCGCGATGCTCGGAGAGCCGGATACCGAAATTCCCGCAACCGGTGGCGGTGGCTGCAATCTCATAGGCAATGACGACCGACCGGAACGAGATCCACTCGTCCGGTCGATTCACGACACCGGCATCGAGTCCCGCGCGCTTCAGGATGTCCTTTGGATCCGCGCCCAGTCGAACGACCAGGTCGCCGAATCCCTGCATTGTCCGAGCCCGTACTGATGTATCCACGACGCTAGCAGCACCCCGGAGAACAAGGACTGTCGCATGATAGCAAATCACTGACGCCCATGCACAAACCGAAACGAACGGTACTTGCTAGGATCGGGGTCCCCTAAGTCCGGGTCCGCGCCTCGAGCGGCATCATGGTGGCTGGCATGAGTTCCCGATTCGTCCGTGTCATCGTCATTCCCGCCGCCGTCTTCCAGAGCGTGATTTTTGGCGGTGCCTACGGCACGGGAGCGGAGATCTCCCAGTTCATCAGCAGCCTCGGTCCGGCAGGGGGCATGCTGGCGCTGGCCGTGGCGGGCCTTGGCTGGGGACTGACCATGGCCCTGAGCTTCGAGCTGGCCCGGCTCAAGCAGACTTACGAGTACCGCGGCTTCCTGAAGGCCTTGATCGGCCCCGCCTGGATTGCCTTCGAAGTCCTGTTCCTGGTTTCGCTGCTGATCGTGCTTGCAGTCAACGGTTCGGCAGCGGGCAGCGTCCTCAATGACCAGCTCGGCGTGCCGTCCCTCGTGGGCGTCGGCCTGATGTTCGCCGCGGTCATCGGGCTCAACTATGCCGGGCGGACCCTTCTGGCAGAGTCCATGACGATATGCATGATCGCGCTCTGCCTGGTGCTGGTCATCTACAGCGCGATGACGTTCATGCAGTTTCACGATTCGATCGCGCTCACGTTGCGTGAAGCACCCTCACACGGCAACTGGGCGGCCCGCGGCCTGCAATACATGCTCTACAGCACCGGCGTCGTTCCGGTGCTGCTGTACTCCGCCAGGGACATCCATACGCGGGGCGAAGCCATCGTCAGCGGGTTCACGGCGGGCTTTCTCGGGGTATTCCCCGCGCTCGTGTTTCACTTCACTTTCATGGCCGACCCCGCCTCGCTGGGCGAGAAGCTTCCCACGTACTACATGATCGGAAAGCTGGCGAGCCCGTGGCTCATGGTCACGTACATCGTGGTCCTGTTCGCCATGATCATCCAGACCTGCGCGGGGCTGCTGCAAGGGGTCATTGAGCGGCTCGATGCCTGGCTGCTGGAACAGCGCGGCCGCAAGGGCGACCCGCTGGCGCACTCCGTCCTGGCCGGCGTCGTGCTGCTTGTCAGCCTGCTCCTGGCGAGCTTTGGCATCACGGCACTGGTTGCCAAGGGCTACGGCAACATGGCCTGGGGATACCTGGTCATCTACGTGATCCCCCTGCTCACGATCGGCGTCTTCAAGATCTGGCGAAAGACCGGCTAGCCCTTGTCGCGGCCTATTTCTGCAGCGCCCTCTGCATGGCGGCAGTCACGGTCTCCACGATCTGGTCCGCTTCCTTTTCGGTGAGGATCAACGGGGGCGCTATCAGCAGGACGTTGCAGCGCCCCGGCACCGTGTTGCTGTTGCGCCCGAGAATCACGCCGTTCCTGACGCAGTCGCCGACAATGCGCATCACCACGCTGTCCGCCAGCGGGACCCTGGTCTCCCGGTCCTCGACCAGCTCGATGCCCATGATCATGCCCTTGCCGCGAATCTCGCCTGCGTAGGGATGATCTGCCAGCGTCTGCTGGAACTGCCGCAGCATGTAGGAGCCGACCTTCGCCGCATTCTCCGGCAGCCGCTCGTCCTCGACGATCTGGATGGCCCTGAGCGCCACGGCGGACGCCACGGGATGACCGCCAAACGTGTTGATCTGCCGGAAATGCTGCATGGCCGACGGGTCGCCATCGAACTTCTCGAAGATGCTCTCCCTGGCCACCGTCGCGGCCACCGGTATGTAGCCGCTCGCAAGGCCCTTCGCGAAGGTGTAGATATCCGCCTGGGCCTTCCAGTGCTCGTAGCCGAACATCTTGCCCAGGCGACCGAAGCCGGAAACGACCTCGTCGAAGATCAGCAGGACGCCGTAGCGATCGCAGATTTCGCGGACCCGGGGAATGTAGTTGTCCGGCGGCACCAGGATGCCCCCGCCGGAGATCAGCGGTTCCATGATGAAGGCCGCCACCGTTTCGGCTCCTTCATGAATGATGGTTTCCTCGAGCTGGTGCGCGCACTCCTCGCCGTGTTCCTCGACCGTCAGCTTCGGGTGCCTGCGATACGGGTAGGGCGGCATGACGTGAATGAATCCAGTTGGGCCCGGCTCGTAGCCCACCTTCCGTTCCGCCTGTCCGGTAGCCGCCATCGCGCCCATCGTGTTGCCATGGTAGGCACGGTATCGCGAGATGATCTTGAAGCGTCGCTCGCCCCCGTTGCCTGCCTGCAGGTGGTACTGGCGCGCCATCTTGAAGGCGGCTTCGTTCGCCTCCGATCCACTGCACGAGAAATAGACGTGGCTGTCGAATCCCAGCAGCTGCTGGAGTTTCTCGGCCAGCGCCACGACTGGCGCGCTGGTCATGATCGGCGCGAGGTAGTTCAGCTCGGCCATCTGGCGCCCGGCCACCTCGGCCAGCTCGGTGCGCCCATAGCCGACATTCACGCACCAGAGCCCCGCGATGGCGTCGAGGAAACGATTGCCGTTCTGGTCCGTGATGAAGCAGCCCCTGGCACTGACCATGCGGTTGGGCTGCGCGCCTCGCAGGGCCTGGTGCTGGGTCATCGGGCGCCACAGGTGATCTGGCAGGGCCTGGTTCTTTGCGTCATTCATCGTCGCTTACCTTTTCCAATCCGGTACCGTCTCCGGCATCCCGGTTTCTGCTGCTACGGCGGGGCCCGGGCTATTCGATGGAGGTCTTGATCCTCATGTCGACCAGCCCCTGGGTCAACGGCGAGGTGACTCCCGCGGTCTTGACGTCGAGCAGGGCCGAGATCGACTCGTTCTTCTTGAGCGCGCGTTCTATCGCAGGCCTGATCTCGGCAGGCGCGGTCACGGTCTCCGCATACGCGCCGCCGCCCTCGAATACCGCCGCGTAATCGACGTCGCGCAGGCTGGTGGCCGACACCTGCCCCCACATGGCCTTTTGCTGCGCCTGGATCATTCCCCACTGGGCGTTGTTGGCGACCAGGATGGTCACCGGGGCATTGTGATCGATCGACGTCTCCAGGGGCGTCAGGCCCGGGGCCAGCCCCAGCGAGCCGTCGCCGGTCACCAGCACGACGTTCGAGCCGGGATAGGTCATCTTTGCCGCGGTCGCGTAGGCCGGGCCGGTGCCCATCTGCTCCCACGGCCCCGGACTGACGATGCCCTTGATCTTGCGTCCTTCCAGCGCCCACAAACCGACTGCCGTTTCAAACCAGGCTGCAACATCCCCGCCGTCGATGACGATGATGTCGTCTTCGCCGAGCGACATCAGCGCGTCGTAGCACAGCCGCAGCGGGTGGATCGGCTGGTCGTCGGAGGTCAACAGCGGGCGGAGTTCCGCGTAGCTCTCCAACCGGCGCCGCCTGACGCGCTCCAGCCACTCGTCCTCGACCTTGAAGGCATTGGACTCGGCCGCCAGCGCCTTCAGGAACATCTGGACGTCGCTGCAGATGCGCATGTCGACCAGCATGTTGTTGCTGAGTTCGCGTGCGGTCGGGTTGACCGCGATCATCTTGAGCTCGGTATTGAACAGCGGCGCCGCGCCGAAATTGAGGGGAAAGTCCAGGCGTCCGCCGAGCAGCAGCACCAGGTCCGCCTCTTCTCCAATCAGTCGCGAGCACGGGTTCTGGTGATAGTCGACGATGCCCATGTTCGCCTGGTGCGACATGTCGTACAGCTTCAGGTGCGTCACCGGGACAAACACGGGGATGCCGTAGCGGGCGGAGAACGACTTCAGTTCTTCTTCCGCGTGACTGAACCAGGTACCCGGGCCCGCGATGATGACGGGCTTGCGCGCTTTCTTCGTCAGCTCGAGCAGCTCGGCGATGTCCTCGGGATTCGGCACGGGCTTGTGCACTTTCTTCCGCCGCGTGTCGAACTTCCGGGACCCGGCGGGCTGCTCCAGCTCGACGCGCCCGGAGAACAGGAAGTTGGTCGGGATCGCGAGCTGCACGGGCCCTGTCGGCTGGTTGATCGCGATGTCATAGGCCTTGTCGAAGAACCAGCCGATCCGCTGGGGGTCGTTGACCTCGATCGCGTACTTGGTCATGCACTTGACGACGTCGGCCTGCGGCATTTCCTTGAACCCGGCGTTGTCGAAGTTGTTCGTGTTGGCCGAGGCGCTGACGAATATGACGGGATCGCCGCTGTAGTGCGCCTCTGCGACCGCAGAAACGTAGTTGGTGAAGCCGCTGGGTTCCGCCAGGCAAACGGCGGGTTCCCGGGTCAGCCTTGCCATCGCCGCGGCCATGAAGCCCGCTTCGAGCTCATTCCGGCAACCTATGACCTCGATTCCGAAATGCTCACAGCCCATGAACGCGGGATTGATGAAGCCGCCACAGACCGAGAATATTTTCTTGATTCCCTTGTCCGCCATGGCCTTGGCAAGCAGGTGTCCACCGGCGATTTTTCCGGCAAGCGGACCAGCGGCCTTGTCGGCAAGCGGTTTTTCAGCGACGGACATGTTTCAGCCTCCGTTCGATCGTTTGGTGGCCGTTCCCCGGCCGGGTCTGGTGACGTGATTCTGGTGGAAAACCCGTCCCGGCTATTGGTATCCCGTGACTAATTATTGTTTTCAAGCGTCACGCTCGTCGAATGCCTGCCCCTCGTGAGGTGCCATGGCGTCGTCCACTGATCATCACCCAGATGAATGAATTCTATTCAAACAATTGATTTTCTTTGCGATACAGTTTGTGTCACGGTTTCTCCGTACGGGCGGGAGGGCCCGTCATCCGGCCGTGACTGGTCGAGGAATTTCGCGGGGGGCAAGCGATGGTAATCATCAAGCGGACGCAACCCGCCCGGGTTGACCGCCGCCGCCCTGCCACAGTCGCGGCAGTTGCACAGATCCAGACATCGAACCCGGGATCCACATAGGAACGCCGATGGCCAAGACGCAGAAACCGCTGCAGTTCAAGCAACCGGAAAAGAGCTACGACGTCGTCATCATCGGCGGCGGCCTGCACGGCCTCGCGGCGGCCTACTACCTTGCCCGATATCACGGCATCAGGCGCGTTGCGGTCCTGGAACGCCGCTATCTCGGATTTGGCGGCTCCGGTCGGAACACGGAAATGGTCCGTTCCAACAAGCGTGCCCATGAAACCCTGCCCTTCTACAAGGAGAGCCTGGAAATGTGGGATGGCCTGAGCGCCGAGCTGGACTGGAACCTGATGGTCCAGAAGAAGGGGCTCATCGCGCTGGCCCACAGCGACATGGAACTGGCCGCCATGCGCATGCTCAGCGACAGCCAGCGCAGGGCGGGCATCAAGATAGAGATGCTGGGCCCGAAGGAACTCAAGAAGATGGTTCCTTCACTGGACACCAGCGACAAGCCGGCCCTGCCGATTTTCGGCGCCCAGTTCCACCCCGAAGGCGGAACGGTCCACCACGATGCGGCCGTCTGGGGATATGCGAAGGGTTGCGCCCGATACGGTGTCGACATCTGTGTCGGGGTCGAGGTGACCGGAATCAATGTCGAGGCAAGCAAGGTCACCGGCGTCGAGACCACCGCAGGCCGCATCGCGGCGGCCAAGGTCCACGTCGCCGTCGGGGGTTACTCGTCGGAAATCGGCCGCATGATCGGGATGAACTTCCCGGTAACGACCATTGCGATGCAGGTGATGACGACCGACATCATGCAGCCCTTCCTCGACTACTACGTCGCCTCCCCGCGCCTGCATTTCTATACCCAGCAGACCCTGAAAGGCGATCTCATCCTCGGCGGACCCCTGGACCACTTCCAGTCCTGGAACTCCTACACCACCTGGGAAGAATCCGTGGACCGGGCGATGAAGATCGTCGAGTACTTCCCCGACCTGGCGCACGTCCGGATCGTGCGGACCTGGTCGGGCCTGTGCGACTGCACCGGGGACTCCGCTCCAGTCATGGGCGGATGCGGCATCGACGGCCTGTCGCTCGATATCGCCTGGGGCTACTACGGGTTCAAGTCCGTCCCGGCGTCGGGCAAGTACTCGGCCGAGTACATCGCCACGGATCGAATGCCCGAGAAGATCAGGCATTTCGGGCTCGACCGGTTCTACGACAGGCGACTGGTTCGCGAAATCATCTTGTGACAGGTAAGGCGCATGGCATTTCTCATTGACTGTCCCAACTGCGGGGTTCGCAACCCCTACGAATTCAAGTTTGAAGGCGCGTGCAAGCACGCTCCCGATCCGGGCGCCGACATGAAGGCGTGGTGCGACCATCTTTTCTTCCACGACAACCTGCCTGGATTCCAGGACGAATGGTGGTTCCACACCATGGGCTGCAGGGAGTGGATAAAGGTCAGGCGCAACATCGCCACTCATGAAATCAGAAGCATCGAGGAATAGACCCATGGCCGGCAGATTGCCCGACAGCCCGACACAGGTCTTTGACCGGACCAGGCCGGTGAAGATCTACTACCAGGGGCGGTCCATCGAGGCGTTCGAAGGGGACACCGTCGCCGCCGCGCTGCTGGCCGCCGGGGTCGACACCTTCTCGCGCTCGTTCAAGTACCACCGGCGCCGGTCGCCGTCGTGCCTGAGTGGCCAGTGTTCCCGCTGCACGATGAACGTCGACGGGCGAATGCACGTCAAGACCTGCCAGACGTCCGTCACCGAAGGCATGGTCGTAGAGCCCCAGGGAAATGTCGACTTCGATCCCAAGGCGGTGGCCGGCTCGTTCTCCTGGGCGATGCCCGCCGGCTTCTACTACAAGATGTTCTACAAGCCCCAGTGGTTCTGGAAGCGGGTCAAGGAAACGATCCGCGCGATGCCCGGCAGCATGGCCGAGGTCAGGCCGCTGGCCACCAAGGCGAAATTCGATGCCGTGAACCTGACCCCGGAAGTGCTGGTGGTCGGTGGCGGACTCGCCGGCATGGAGGCTGCCCTGACCGCGGCGCAGGCCGGCATCAGGGTCGTCCTGGCCGAGGCGGACCCACAACTGGGTGGCTTCGAGGCCTTCCAGGGCGAAGCCGGCTACCGTCGGGCGCAGGAATCGGTACGTCGCATCGAGCAGAACGACAACATCAAGGTCCTCACCCACACGACCGTGTCCGCCATTTTCCCGGACGGCCTGGCGGTATGCGTCCAGTCCTGTGGCGGCAGCGAAGAATTCGTCGAACGCAGCTATCTCGTCAGGCCGCGGGCTGCCATCGTCGCAACCGGGGCCGGCTCGATGCCGATGGTGTTCGCGCATAACGACAGGCCCGGCATCATGTTGCCCGAGGCGGCGCAGCGACTGATCCATCTCTGGGGCATCAAACCCGGCAGCCAGGTCTTGCTGGCCGGTGGAGATGATCATCTTGCCGAGGTGGCGCTGCAGCTGCTCGACAAGGGGGTCGGCCTGGCCGGCCTGGTCGACTACCGCAAGGACGGCCTGGATGAAGGCCTGAGATCGAAGCTTGCCGGGAAAGGCATCCGGATCTGGAGCGGCTACACGATCACCGGCTCCCGCGGTCGCAAGAGAGTGACGGGGGCCACCCTGGCTGCCGTCGACGGTCCCGGCACCGAGAAGGTGCGTTGCGACACCATCGTCGCGTCGTCCGGTCGTTATCCGCGGCACAAGCTGCTGGGGCAGGTTGGCGCCAGGATGATCTATGACGCCGGGCTGAATTTCTACCTGCCCGATGGCTTGCCGCCGTCCTACCAGGCCGCCGGCAGGTTGCTCGGCCTCGAAGATCCCGAAGCGATCAAGGCGCAGGGCCGAAGCGCTGCTGCAAGGACTTTGAAGAGTCTCGGTGTGCGGGTCACTTCGGCCGACCAGCAGGCCGCAGGGGCCACTGACAACGCATCAGCTGTGAGCGCCGTCGCTCTCCAGCCGCTGATGACGAGCGACAAGGACAAGAAGAAGACGTTTGTCTGCTATTGCCATGATGTCAGTGAGGCAAACATCGAGCAGGCGATCGCCGACGGGTTCGACAACATCGAAACCTGCAAGCGGTACACGACCGCGACCCAGGGAACCTGCCAGGGCGGCATGTGCGAAGCGAATTTCGCGCATCTCCTGGCCAAGAAGCGGCCGGAACTCAAGGCACGAAACCTGCCCACCACGAGGCCTCCGCTGGCGACGATCAGCCTGGGCTCGCTGGCCGCCGGGCACCACGATCATCCGCAGCTCTCGCCGCTTCATCATGTCCAGCTCGAACAGGGTGGCAACGCCGCCCGGATGGGCGCCTGGATGCGGGCGATGGACTTCGGCGACCAGGAGGCGGAGAGCCTTGCCGTCCATCAAGCGGCCGGCATCTGCGACGTTTCCATGCTCGGCAAGTTCCGGGTTTTCGGACCGGATGCGGAAAACCTCCTCAACCGGATCATGACCCGGAAAATCGACAACCCGGCTGCCGACAAGATCCTGTACTACGCGGCCTGCAACCAGGCGGGCGTACTCATCGACGATGGCGTGGCGCTGAAGATGGCGGATCACGATTACCTTGTGACCACCACGACCGGCCGCGCGCCCCTGACCGAAGAATGGTTCTCCCGCTGGCGTCGCGAGGAAGACTGGCAGGTCTGGATGGTGAACCTGACCGACGCCAGGGCCAGCATCAATCTTGCCGGACCCAGGGCGAGGGAAATACTTTCCACGCTCACCCCCGGAGATGTTTCCGACGAGGCCCTGCCGTTCCTGAACTGGGCGAGGCTGGAGGTTGCCGGGGTCAAGGTGATCGCCATGCGCATGGGCTTTGTAGGCGAGCTGAGCTACGAAATGCTCTGCCCCTCCAGCCAGGCCGTCTTCCTCTGGAATCGACTCCTGGAAGCGGGCAGACCTTTCGGCCTGAGGCCGTTTGGACTCGAGGCGCTGAACATCTGCCGGCTCGAGAAGGGGCACCTGGTGCCCGGTATCGATACCGACGCCTTTACCACCCTTGCCGAAGCCTCTTTCGGCTGGATCCTGAATCGCAAGAAGACGGAGACCGTCGGCAAGCCCATGCTGGACCTGTACACGGACCAGGATCTCCGGCAACAGGTCATTGCATTCAGCCTGGATGGCCGGTCGCCGATTGCCGATGGTTGCCTGGTGGTCAACGGACCCCTTCAGCTCGGGCGCGTCACCAGCATTCGCTACAGCCCATTGCTCGGCAAGACCATTGGGCTGGCACTGGTTGACCGGCATGAAGACTGGCACGAGGGCGGAAAGGTCCGGCTCTGGCATGAAGGCGGTGAGGTCGAGGCCGACTTCGTGAAGCCGCCTTTCTACGATTCTGCCGGCGAGAGGATGAAGATGTGATCACGCGCACGCGAGCAATTGTTCTGCCTGACTGGGCCGGGAAGCCCGTGGAAGAAGAGCTGGCCGGTTGGCCGGTCGTAGCCCGCTTCGAGCCGCCCGAGGGAGCTTGTGGCGTCGGCCTGACCGACCTGAGTCATCGCCCCAAGGCCGTCTTGCAGGGACCGTCTGCTGAGAAGCTGGGCGCACTGCGGCCGGGCCAGGCCATGTGGACCGGCCACGCCTATGTGGGATGCCTGAAGCCGGGTGAGGCGATCGTCTTCGACCTGACCGGCCCCGCGGAGCCGCAGTGGCCCGATGCGGCCTATACCGACGTCACCGACGGCTGGGTCCTGTTGGGCTTGTGGGGTCCGAAATCGCTGGACGTGGTCCAGAGACTGGTTGCCGCCGACGTCGAGCGGCCCGACATCGCGGGTCCCGTCTACCTGGCAGCGAGTTCTCATGGCATCCGCGTCCAGCTGATCAACCTCAGGGGACGGAGCCCCGGCTTTATCGTTGCCTGCGATCGATCGCACGCGCAGAACCTGTTCCAGGCCTGCCTCCGGGCCGGCCGCCAGTTCGACTTGAAGATCACCGGTCTCAGGGCCTTTGACGACTGGCTCAAGGGCACTGCGCTGTCGTTGACTCACTGAACATCCGGCACCGCTCCGACATGCCGAACCGCCTTACGGAGCCCTTGCATCAACATGGCCCTCGAACATCCGACCCAGAACTGCATCCTGACGATGTCCTGCCCGGACACGACGGGCGTCGTTGCCGCAATCACCGGATTCGTTGCGGAGCGTAGCGGCCTGATCACCGAGGCTGCGCACTTTCTCGATGAGTACTCGGATCGCTCCTTCATGCGCACCGCGTTTCGCGTCGACGGACCGGCGGATCGTGAAGAACTGGCCCGCCAGTTCCAAGCCGTCGCAGATCGCTTCCAGATGGACTGGTCACTGCACGATGCGACGAAGAGGTGTCGGACTCTGATCGCCGTATCGAAACAGGGACATTGCCTCAATAGCCTGCTGCATCGCTGGAGCATCGGCGTGCTGCCCATTGACATCGCCGGCGTCGTTTCCAATCACGAAACCCATCGGCGTCTCGCCGAGTGGTACGGCCTGCCGTTTCACCACTTTCCTGTCGACAAGGTTCGCAAGCTGGAGCAGGAGTCACAGCTCCTGGCGCTCTTCGAACGGGAGAACTGCGACTTGTTCGTACTGGCCCGCTACATGCAGGTCCTGTCCGACCAGACGTGCCGCCAGTTCGCCGGCCGGTGCATCAATATCCACCACTCATTCCTGCCGGGTTTCAAGGGCGCCAAGCCGTACCACCAGGCCTATGAGCGGGGCGTGAAGATCATCGGCGCCACGGCGCACTACGTCACCCCGGACCTCGACGAAGGCCCGATCATCGAGCAGGGGGTCGAGCGCGTCGACCACACCATGGGTCCAGACGACCTGATCGAGATCGGCCACGACCTGGAGAGTGTCGTGCTCAATCGCGCGGTGCGCTGGCACGCCGAGCACCGCGTCTTCGCGGCAGGCAATCGGACCATCGTGCTTCGGTCATGAGCTGACTCTGTTAACCGGCGTGCAATTCTGACCAGGTTAGGGGTGTAACCGGCGTCCAAAATTGACCACCCCTTACCCTGAGCGGCCTGCTGGAGGCTGCGCGGGGAGAACTGGGGTGTTGTGCGTGGAAACGATCGGGAAGATCCGCCGGCGGCGGCTGGTGGAGGGGGAGTCGATCAGCGCGATCGCGCGGGATCTTCGGCTGTCGCGCAACACCGTGAAGCGGGCGCTGCGGCTGGAGACGGGGACGTTCGAGTACCAGCGTAAGTGCCAGCCGCGGCCGAGACTCGGGCCGTACATCGAGACGCTGGAGACGTGGCTGGAGGCGGAGGAGAAGCTGCCGGCGCGCGAGCGGCGCACGGCGCAGCGGTTGTATGAGGCGCTGTGCCTGGAAGGATATAGCGGCGCGGTGGATGCCGTGCGCCGACACCAGCGCGAGTTCGAACGCCGCCGCCATCCGATCAACACCGTGTTCGTCCCGCAGAGCTTCGCGCCGGGCGAAGCGTATCAGTTCGACTTCAGCCACGAGCACGTGGAAGTCGGCGGCATCGATCAAGTGGTCAAGGTGGCACACGTGCGGCTGTGCCACAGCCGCGCGTTCTTCCTGGTGGCGTATCCTCGCGAGAGCCAGGAGATGGTGTTCGATGCGCACGCTCGGGCGTTCGAGTTCTTGGGCGGCGTGCCACGGCGCGGGATCTACGACAACCTGAAGCCGGCGGTGGATGCGGTGTTTGTCGGTCGGGAGCGGCGTTACAACCGGCGCTTCCTGATGATGTGCAACCACTACCTGGTCGATCCGACAGCCTGCACGCCAGCAGCCGGCTGGGAGAAAGGTCAGGTCGAGAACCAGGTCGGCAATGTGCGCGAGTGGCTGTTCACGCCCAAGGTACGCTGCGCGGACTTGGCCGAGCTGAACGCGCATCTGGCGGCGCGCTGTGCGCAGCTGGCGCGCGAGCGCAACCACCCCGAGTTCCCGGAGCGCAAGATCGTTGAGGTCTGGGATGAAGAGCGCGTGGCACTGCGTGCCACGCCGATCCCCTTCGACGGCTTTGCCGAGAAATCCGGGCGCATCTCGGCCACGAGTCTGGTGAACTTCGAGCGCAACCGCTACAGCGTGGAATGCCGCTTCGTTGGGCAGGTGGCCAACGTGCGCGCCTATGCCGAACGGATCGTGGTGGTCTGTGCCGGGGAAATCATCGGCGAACACCCGCGCTGCTTCGAGCGCGGCAAGACGCGTTACAACCCCTGGCACTACGTGGCGGCGCTCGAGCGCAAACCCGGCGCGCTGCGCAATGGGGCGCCGTTCAAGGACTGGACTCTGCCCGGTTCGCTGACTCGACTACGTGAACGCTTGGCCAAACACAGCGATGGGGATCGCCAGTTCGTCGAGATCCTCTCCATGGTCGCTGTGTATGGCCTGGAAGCCGTGACAGAGGCATGCGCGGCGGCCCTCGATGAGCAAGTGGTCAGCAGTGCGCATGTCGTGAACCTCCTGCACCGCGCCGCATCGCCCCCGTCACCGCCCACGTTGCAGGTGCCCGAGGCACTGAAGCTCACCCTGGAGCCGGCCGCCAACTGCGATCGCTATGACCAGTTGCTGCGGCCACGTCTGACCGTCAATGCCGTTCCTGTCCACCCACCCCACGAGGAGATGTATGCAAACTCAACTGATCGAACAACTGAAAGTCCTGCGCCTGCGCGGCATGGCGAACGCGCTGGAGGAGAGCCTGACGGCGCTGAGCCAGAAGAAGCTCGCACCGACGAGCTGACTGTCGCAGCTGCTGCAAGCGGAGGTGGCTGACCGACAGGCCCGCTCTTATCAATACCAACTGCGCCTGGCCAACTTCCCCATGCCGCGGGACCTCGATAGCTTCGACTTCCGCCAATCGGCGGTCAACGAGGCCCAGATCCGCCAGCTCCACACCGGCGAGTACCTCAGCACCGCGCGCAACATCGTGCTGGTTGGCGGTACGGGCACCGGCAAGACGCATCTGGCTACGGCCCTGGCTCGCCAGGTCGTGGTGCAGGGTCAGCGGGCGCGCTTCTACAGCGTCGTGGATCTCGTCAATCAGCTCGATGCCGAGAAGCGCGTGGGCCGAGCCGGGCGGCTGGCCTCGCGACTGATGAGCATGGACGTGATCGTGCTCGATGAGCTGGGGTATCTACCGTTCTCGCAGGACGGCGGCGCACTGCTGTTCCATCTGATCAGCAAGCTCTACGAGCGCGTCTCGCTGATCGTCACCACCAACCTGACGTTCGGCGAATGGAGCAGCGTGTTCGGCGATGCCAAGATGACCACGGCGTTGCTCGATCGGCTCACGCATCGGTGCGAGATCATCGAGACCGGCAACGACAGTCATCGGTTCAAGAACCGCAACTGACCGTGCCAGACGCCTCCCAATCCCCGAACAATCTACCGCTGACGCGGCAGACTGGGCTACTGCTTACGCAGGTAGCAAAACCCCGAACCGAGAGCCCAGAACCTCACCCAAACAACCCAACACCCTGGTCAATGTTGGGCGCCGATAGGTGGTCAGTCTTGGACGCCGGTTGACAGGCCAGGCGGATCGAACGGGCTTTGGCGATCGTAGAAAAGGACACTACGATTTCGCTACGCTAGAAAAACAAAAGGCTCACGCGTTGCGTAAGCCCTTGTTTAGATGGCGCGCCCGGAGAGATTCGAACTCCCGACCTCATGGTTCGTAGCCATGCACTCTATCCAACTGAGCTACGGGCGCGTGTCGTCGACTGTACTGAGCA
>Ga0209536_100002635_pt1 | contig 29237 bp, 24 predicted proteins | sample DeeMarSeWOR28_12_FD_187461 | JGI IMG/M metagenome (GOLD analysis project Ga0209536, IMG submission 187461) | Marine sediment microbial communities from White Oak River estuary, North Carolina - WOR-2-8_12 (SPAdes) (version 2) | ecosystem: Environmental > Aquatic > Marine > Intertidal zone >...
GCAGGCCAGGTCGATCATGCGGGGAAGGATGATCCGCTCGTAGAATCCCATGGCGCCTCCGGGCTCTCTCGCCCGGTCGAGCTTACCCCAGGCGACCCCCGAGGACGTATCCTCGTCGGCCGTGTCGCGACACGCCCCTCGACGAGCCTTCGTCCTCCTGGCGCTGCTGGCGACGAGCGCGACGGTGCTCTACCAGCAGGAGTCCGACGGCCACAGCACGCCCGCCCGCTTCGAGGTGCTGCGACACCTCGAGTGGATGCAGGGGCGGTCCTACCTGTTCAACCCCTGGCAGTACCGGGTGCTGCCCGACCTGGCGATCGAGGCGACGGTTCGTGGCTTCGGGCTGGTGCCGGCCTGGCGCGAGCGGGCCCGGGTCCGCCACGCGCCGAGGGCCCCGCTCGAGCGGCGCATCGCCGCCAACGACTGGGCGCTGCTTCCCTACCGCAGTCTCCGGGTGGTCCTGGGAGCGCTGATCTTCGCGAGCCTGCTCCAGTGGCTCGAGCGCGTCGGCGTCGCGGACGCGAAGGCCCGCTGGCTGGGCGTCGTGCTGCTGGCCTACGCGATGGGCCAGGCCCACTTCGACAGCGCGATGGCCTTCAGCAGCTACTTCGACCTGTGGTTCTTCCTGCTGGCGGCGCTCGCGATCACCGGCGGACGGCCGGCCTGGATCCTGCCGCTGAGCGCGCTCGCGGCGGCGAACCGGGAGACCGGCGCACTGATCCCGGTGATGCTGGCCGCGACCGCCATCGACCTGCGCGGGCGCCGCGTTCACGACCGAGCCGCCCTGGGCTGGGCCGCCGTCTCGGGCCTCGCGTTTGCCGCGGTGTTCGTCGCGGTGCGGAGCTTCTACGGCTGGCAGCCGCCGAGCCCGGTCTACGGCCACGCGGGAGTACTCGACTTCCTGCGCGTCAATCTGACCTATCCGTTCACCGTCCCGGAGCTGCTCGGGACCTTCCTCTGGGTGCCGGTGCTGGCCCTGCTGGGTTATCGGCGCTGGAGCCCGGAGCTGCGCCTGTGGTTCTGGTGGATCGTGCCGATCTGGCTGGTCGTCCACCTCGGCCACGCGATGTTGCGCGAGACCCGGCTGCTGCTCGTGCCCCACGCGCTGATCTTCGTTCCGGGCCTGCTGCTGACGCTCAAGAGGAATGGTGCATGGCGCGGCTGAGGCTCGCGCTGGTCGCCGCCGCGATCGCTTCGGGACCCTTCGGGGCCGCAGGGGGGGGAGTCGACGGAGCTCGCCAAGGCGGCCCACTCGGCTACCGTCGGCTCCCGATGAGCGAGCCCGTCCCCCATCCGTCGCCCGGCGGCGCGTGCGTCGGCGCCGAGGCGCACCACTGAGCGACGCCACGACCCTGGCGGCCCTGGTCGCCGCCGGCGAGATCGGACCGCGCGAGCTCGTCGAGGCCGCGTGCGGGGCCGTCGAGCGCCTGGACGACGAGCTCGGTGCCGTGCCGGTGCGATTCTTCCAGGCGGCTCTCGACCGCGCGGATCGTGTAGATCGGCGCGCGCCCTTTGCGGGGGTTCCCTTCTTGATGAAGGACGTGGGAGCGCGACAGGCGGGCCAGCCCTACTACGCGGGCAACCGCGCGCTGCGCGACGCCGACCACCGGGCCGATGCGGACACCGCCCTCGGAGCGCGCTTCAGGAAGATCGGGCTCGTCACGATCGGCAACTCGAGCGCGCCCGAGTTCGGTCTCCAGTCGAACACCTGGCCGCTCGTCTACGGCCCGACCCGCAACCCCTGGGACCCGCGGCGATCTGCCGGCGGCTCGTCGGGCGGGGCCTGTGCGGCGGTGGCAGCGGGAATCGTCCCGGTCGCCCACGCGAGCGACGGCGCGGGGTCGATCCGCATCCCGGCGGCGTGGTGCGGTCTGGTGGGACTCAAGCCCTCGCGGGACCGGGTGGTCTGGCGCCATGCCGGCAGCGAGCGCTCGGACGTGGAGTTCGTGGTGGCGCGCTCGCTGCGCGACACCGCTGCGTTCCTCGACTGGCTCCGCGCGACCCGCTACGGGCGTCGCCCGGCCGAGTTCTCCGCGGCGTTGCGTCGCCAGCCCGACTGCCTGCGCGTCGGCTTCTGGACGCGCTCGCCCGCCGAGACGCCCGTCCATCCCGAGGTGCGCGCCGCCGTCGAGGGGACTGCCGCCCGGCTCGCGCGCTCGGGACACGCGGTCGAGGAGGCGGCGCCGGCGAGCTTCTCGGAGTACGGCGAGCGCGCGCTCCACGGGGCGGTGCTCGGTGCCACCGAGTATCGCGGGTGTCTCGCCGACCTCGAGGAGCGGCTCGGCCGCCGGGTGGGTCGCGGAGACGTGGAGCCCTTCCTCTGGGAGCTCTCGAACATCGAGCACGGCGAAGCCAGCGACGACGAGATCGAGTCCGCCGCCCGCTGGAACGCCGGCTGGGTGCGGCGCACGCGCGGCTGGTTCCGGCGCTTCGACCTGCTCGTGACTCCCACCGTGTGCGAGCCGGCTCCGCTCCTCGAGGCGCTCGATCCGCGCAAGCTCGCGCCGCTCGAGATGCTCGAGCGGATGGTGCCCCACATGGCCTTCACCGAGCCGTGGAACGCCACCGGGCTCCCGGCGATCTCGCTGCCGCTCGCATGGACCGCCCGGGGCCTTCCGATCGGCGTCCAGCTGGTGTCGGGGCCCGGCCGCGAGCGACTCCTGCTGAGCGTGGCCGCGACCCTGCTGTCCGCCGATCCCGATCCCGCGGCGCCGCGTCCCCGGATCCGCGCGTGAGGCCGCCGCGGCGGGCTCAGCGCCGCGCGTGCCGCGCGAACCCGCTCTCGAAGGCCTGCGCCGCGCGGTCGCTGCGCAGGCTCGCGTTCCAGTGGTCGAGCCGCGCGTCCGGGGCCTGCCCCGCCGCCGGCGCCAGGTCCGGGAACCAGCGCGCCAGCTCCCCGTAGTACGCGTCGTCGTGGCGCGCGTACCAGCGCTCGAGCACCTCGGGCGCGATCGCGTGCGCGCCGGCCTCGCCGAACGCCCAGAACGACGTCGCGGTCTCGGGCCGCAGGTCGCCGGTCACGCGGGTCCACGGCACGTCGATCGCCGTGAGCGCATCGGTGCCGAACTCGCCGTCGCCCACGTCGCGGAACACCAGCTTCCCGGTGGGCCGGAGCCGTCGGTCGAGCTGGACCACCACGTTCTGCGGGATCGGGGTCTCGTACCACATGCCGTAGCGGGCGAAGAGGCGCGCCTTGGCGCGTCCCATCGCCTCGGCGAAGTTGCGCCCGAACAGCTCCTCGAAGCCCTCGCCCAGCTCGCGCGCGATCTGGGGTCCGACGAACGGGATCGAGAGGGCGGGCAGGTAGTAGTGACCGTCCTGGAAGATGCGGAGATCGCGCACCATGAAGCCGCTCTCGCCCCCCGCGACGAGCGCGACCAGCACCTCGCAGACGAGCGCCACGTCTTCGAGGGGCTCGAGCAGTGCGTCGATGCGATCGATCAGCCGCACCCACTTCACCGCATCCAATGCCTCCTCGCGGAGCTTGGTCTTCTCCGGCTGGACGAAGTCGGGGTGCGGGTGGTCGGTGGCGAGCTTCAGCGACGTGAGGACCGCGCCCGACTCGGGTCCGGGCAGGGCCAGGGTCCGCGAGGAGGTGAAGCGCGCCAGCCAGCGCTCGCGCACGGGCGCGTCGAAGTACGCGACGTTCGCATCGGCGTTGAGCGGGTGGCGGGGGAAGCACACATGGTCTGGCCGCAGGAACTGCTCGACGATCTCGGGGGGCGCTCCCGGCAGGACGTGGATTTCGAGCGCCTCGCGAGGCACCCAGCAGACCTCCACCTCGACCGGGCCCGGGCGAGTGCGGTAGCCGACCAGGTTCGCCTGGGTCTCCCAGTCGAGCCACTGCGCTACGGGATCGGGTCCGAGGTGGAGCGGGCCATCGGACGGGTAGTCGAGGGGCTCGGAGCCGGCGCCGCTCATAGAGCGGGCGTGTAGCAGCTCGCGTCGGGCTCTGCGAGATTCGGGAGATGAGCCGAGCAGACCCGGCGCGATGAAGCAGCGGCGCGTCCTGCTGCTCTGTCACGAGGACCTCGTGCCGCCCGCGTCGCGCGAGGGCTTCGACCCCGACGCCATCCATCCCTGGCGCGCCGAGTTCTGCGTGGCGAGCGCGCTGCGCGAGCTCGGCCACGCCGTCCAGGTGCTGGGCGTCTCCGACGACCTCCAGCCCGTCCGGGAAGCGGTCGAGGACCTGGCCCCGCACGCGGTGTTCAACCAGCTCGTGGAGCTGCGCGATGTGGGGGCGTTCGCGGTCCACGTCGTGGCGTACCTCGAGCTGCTCGGCGTGGCCTACACCGGGTGCAATCCGCTCGGGCTCGCGCTCGCCCGTGACAAGGCGTTGACGAAGCGTCTCCTGCGGGAGTCGGGTCTGCCCACCCCAGCGTTCGCGGTCTTCCCGAAGGGCCGGCGGGTCCAGGCGCCCGAGGGCCTGCCCTGGCCCCTGATCGTGAAGCCCCTCGACGAGGAGTCGTCGCGCGGCATCTCCCAGGCCTCGATCGTCCGGAGCGAGCGCGAGCTCGTCCGCCGCGTCGCCTTCGTGCACGAAGAGCTCGGCAGCGCGGCCATCGCCGAACGCTACGTGCAGGGTCGCGAGCTCACCGTCGGCATCCTAGGCAACGACCGCCTCGAGACCCTGCCCGTGTGGGAGCTCCACTTCCGCAAGCTGCCGAAGGGGACCGCGCCGATTGCGACGGAGCGGGTGAAGTGGAACCGGGCATACCAGAAGCGGATCGGCGTCGCGAGCGGACCGGCGTGGATCGAGCCGTCGATCGCGTCGCGCATCGGCGAGCTCGCGCGCCGGGGGTTTCGCGCGATCGGCCTCTCGGGCTATGCGCGCCTCGACCTGCGCCTCTCCGACGACGGCCATGTCCATGTGATCGAGGTCAATCCGAATCCCGACCTCGCCGACGTCGAGGACTTCGCCCTGGCGGCCGTGCACGGCGGCCGCTCCTACCCGCAGCTCATCCAGCGCATCCTGGAGCTCGGGATCGCCTTCCCCGCACCGGGCAGACTCCGGCCACCCCGTCGGGCCGCCCGTCCGAACGGGCCCTAGTCGCGCGCAGACTGGCGCCGCCACCCGCCCTCCGGTATCCAACCCAACTTCCCCTCGAGCGCGCCGGTAGCTCAGCTGGATAGAGCATCAGGCTTCGAACCTGAGGGTCGGGGGTTCGAGTCCCTCCCGGCGCGCCATTGGAGACTCGACGTCCCGCATAGCTGAAGCGGCCTATCGATGGCTGTGCAGACGTGGGTTCGACAAGCGAGCGAAGCGAGCCATCGAATCCCTCCCGGCGTGCCAACGTGAGCTGCATCTCGCGTACTCGATGCGGCCCGATGGCATTCTGAGCGGGCTCGGCGCGCCCCTCCGCCTGGGTTTCGACGGTCGGGGTGAAGGGCAGAAGAGGATCGGCGGCGGTTCCTTCTTCCAACCTCAGGCAGCAGAGCCGTAGGGCAGATCCGCCGCCTGGAGGCCGAGCATCTCGTCGAAGAGTGCCCTGCAGGCATCCTCGTCGTCGGGTGAGGTCGGGTCCTCGACGAGGGCGCGCAGCGCGGACTCGGGGTCGCCGGTCAACGCGGACTCGACGATCCAGTCCTGCAGTGGAAGCTGCGCTGCGATGTGCCCGGCGACGGGCTCCGGGACCGGCGGCATGACTTCGGGGTGGATGCCGTCGCCGTCCACAGCGGCCCCGACCTCGACGATCGCGCCCTCGGCGACGTTCGGCAGATAGCCACGGTTGGGGACATTCACCGCCATGACCTGTCGCCGCGTGCCGGTCCAGAGCGAGGCGATGATGGGGATCACCTCCTCGAGACTGTGCCCCATCCGCCGCAGCGGCACGGGAAGCGATGTCTCCGAGAGCCAGATCGTGAAGCGTTCGATGACCTTGTCGATTCGCTCGAACTGCCCGACGTGCGCGGGATGATGACCACCGATCTCGTGCGCGAACGGCAGGTACTCGCCGATGTGGCTGTCGACACTGCAGGGGACCACGTCGTGGACCCGAACCATGTGGGCCACCAGTGGCGAGTAGAGCTGATCGGCGAGCATCGCGAGGACGGGCCGGGACTCGGAGGCCCTGGCCAGTCGGGTCGAGAAGGGGCCGAAGTCGAAGACCCTGCGGCGAAAGAGTGCCTTCACACGGGGAAGGAGATCTTCACCCGTCTCGCGGTCGACCATCTCGGTGAAGAAGGTGAAGTGGTTGATCCCCGAGGCCTTGGCAGCAATGCGGGAGGGACGGATGCGCAGCAGCCGACCGATCCGCTGGATACCGATCGGCATCTCATGACACATCCCGACGTTGCGAATCGAGGTTCCCTTGTTGATCGCCAGGGTGACACGGCTCATGGGGTTCGAGAGATTCACCAGGAAGGCATCGGGGCAGTACTTCTCGATGCTCGCGCAGATGCCGAGGGTGTTCTTGATGCTGCGAAGAGAGTGGAACACTGCGCCGGGGCCTCCGTTCTCGCCGTTCACCTGGGTCGAGCCGTATCGGCGCGGAATCTCGTAGTCCTGCCACCAGTACCGGAACCGACCGTGCTCGGCGCTGGAGATGCAGAAGTCGGCTCCTTCGAAGGCGCGAGCGGGATCGGTTTCCTGCTCGAGGTGGACGGGCGATCCGTTGGCTGCGTTGAGGCGGGCGGCGAAGAGGTGCGCGCGAGCAAGCCGAGCTGCGTCGATGTCGTGGAGCACCAGCCGGGCTCCGGCGAGCTCCGGTGTGTGGAGGACGTCGTTGACCATGGTGGGACCGAAGGAGAGCCCTCCGGCCCCGACGAAGGTGATCTTGGGAGGCTGCATCTCGCCTGCTTCTTCTACTCGTCTCGCATGATTGCGAATCTTCATGTCGACGATCAGAATCAGCTATTTCGAAATCGCAATTCTATGTGGCCGATTCCTTCGCTGTGACCATTCTGTGCCCGTATTCCCGCTCATTCCCGCCTGTTCCCGCTCGGAATCGCGCAACTATTTGGATTTCCTAGACCTCCGTTCAGGCTTCGAACTCGAGGGTCGGGGGTTCGAATCCCTCCCGGCGCGCCCGCAGATTGCGGCGGCCATCCGCTGGGGTGATCAGTAGGGCGGCTTCCCCTTCGGCCAGCTCGTCTCGACCTCCTTCGCGTAGACCGCGTGCAGGATGTTCACGAGCTCCGCATGCTGGATCAGGATGCGCATGTCGCCCGTGATCTTGATCGTGCCCTTCAGGCCGGCGTCGATCGGATCGACGGTCCCCGCGGCGACGCCCTCGAAGAGGGCCGCCGGGAACTCGAAGATGAAGTCGAAGTCGTTCCGGGAGGGGGGCCCGTTCAGCTCGTAGTACTCCGCGCACTTCCCGTCGTCGAAGAGGATGCCGAAGCTCAGCTCGCTTCCCGATGCGATGTAGGGGGAGTCCCCGTCGCCACGCAGCTCGGCCAGCACCTTGTACTGGCCGCGGGGTGCGTGCTTCTCCACCTCGGGGTTTTGATTCAGCAGGTCCCGAATCTCGTCGTACCACTCTCTGGTGTAGATGTCGGGCATGGCGGTCCTTCCTGGCTAGTAGATGCGGTCGCCTCGCTGCCAGATCCTCGGGAGGTCGTAGTCCTCGGCGATCGTCTTGAAGGCGGCGTAGCCGGGGCCGGCACTGACGCCGTTTCCGGCACACAGGTAGAGCCCCTCGATGTCGGTCTCGCTATAGGCGGCTCGGCCCCCGGCCAGGGCCTCGAGGTCCAGCACGCCGTCGATGGGTCGGCCGTGGCCGAAGTCGCCCTCCGGCATTCCCATCTCGATCTCGATCTCGTACGGCGTGTACAGGGAATCCGCGATCACGTTCCGCCGCGTCATGTTCGGCGCGTACTTCTCCCAGAGCGCGAGGAAGCGGTCGTTGTACGTGTTCTTGACCTCCTCCCACTCCGCCGGCGTCAGGTCCGAGGCGCGCGGGAAGAAGAACCAGCCATTCATCGCGTGCTTGCCCGGCGGCGCCTGGGTCGGATCCCAGAGCGTGTTCACCCAGGTCCCGGCGGCGGGGAGCTCGGGCGGCCGGCCGCCGAAGGCCTGGAGGATGTATTCCGAGACCTGCTCCGCGTTCTCGTACCCCACGATCGTGTAGAAGCAGCGGTTGATCGCCGGATCGTGCTGAGCGGACTTGTACTCCGGGGGCGCGTGCAGCGCGAACGAGGGCGTCCCGAGGCAGTGCTCGGGACCGAAGCGCCAGTTGTCGAGTCGAGCCCGCATGCTCGGCGAGATCCGGTCCGGACCCAGCATGCCCTCGAAGGTGGTGCGAATGTCGAGGTTCGAGATGACGATCCTCGCGTCGACCCGGCGGCCGTCCTGCAGCTCGATGCCGGTTGCCCGGGAGCCGTCGGTCAGGATGTTGCGGACGCGGTGGTTGTAACGCAGGTCCACACCCTCGTTCAGGCAGGCGCCGGCCATTGCGTGCCCCAGCATGTGCGTGCCCCCGACGACCATGTAGTGCATGCCACAGAGCCAGATCACGCAGATCACGAACGAGACTCCGTTGCCCTCGTGCGGATCGACGCCCCACTCCAGGGCCTGCCGGTACAGGACCGCGCGCATTTCCGTCGTCTCGAAGCAATCGTCGATGAGCTCCTTCACCGTCTTGTTCATGTCCTGGATCGTGAACCCGAGGTCGAGCCAGAGCTTCCCGAGCGCCTCCTTGGTCGAGTCGAGATCGCGCGGCGTGTAGATGAGCGACGCGATCTGCTGATCGCTGGCCATCACCTTGCGACGGATGTCGTTGAAGCGGTCCGCGTCGCTCTTCGAGTAGCGCGCGATGCTGGCGTACGTCCGATCTTCCAGCTCCGGACGGCAGATCACGATCGGGGGGCGACCGTCCGCGAACGCGATACCCACCTGCGCGTCGGGCTTGATCATGCGGGCGCCGTAGCTCGGGAGATCGAAATCGTGGTAGAAGGGCATGTAGTCGATGAACTCCATGTACTGGGCATGGAGGTTGTGCCAGAAGCCCGGCACGGTGGCCTCGGAGGTATGCACCGCACCCGCCTCCTCGTGGCGGCTCTCGAAGACTCCGACCTTCTGTCCGGCGCGTGCCAGGTAGGCGGCCGCGCACAGCCCGTTGTGGCCCCCTCCGATGATCACGGCGTCATATGTGGCGTCCGACATGGCTGGCCTCCGTCACAAGTTCAGGAGAATGAAGGTCGCACCCGCGGCGGTCAGTACCGCGGCAATCGCGTAGATCCTGGTCCGGGGGCGTTGCTTCGGCTCCGAGGCGAGGCGCATCAGGCGGTGCACGCGGAGCGGCAAGAAAGGCCTGCGCCAGCTCGAGCGCACGCGCAGCCGCCCGCGCAGGTGCGAACCGAGCGCGCTCGTCCGGCCCTGGAGCAGCCCCACCAGCTCACGGTGCGGACCGGCGATGGAGGCGTCGACCGGCTCCTCGGCGCCGTCACAGATCACGATCCGGTCCCCTCGAAAGTCCAGCGTCACCGTCACGTCGTGCTCCGAGTCGGTCATCGCCACCCGACCGCGCAGACGTGCCGCCCGCTGCCGCTTGTTCTCGAACTCCGCGAGATCCTGCTCGAGCAGCTGGCGAACGATCTGCGCCAACCCGCTTCCGGTCCCCTCGGCCAAGCGCACCTCGATGGGGGGCACGCCCTACCTCCACCAGCGCTCCAGGCGATAGTCGTCGGCGATCACCTGGAGCGCGTTGTACGCCGGCGCGAAGGTGACGAAGCCGTGCGGGTGCTGGGTCGCACCACACATGTACAGGTTGCCGATCGGGGTCTTGTACTGGGCCAGCTCCGCGAAGGGCCGCTTGTCCAGCAGGTTCTCCACGTCGATCAGACCCCCCATCCAGTCCCCCCGGACCATGCTGGGGATGCGGCGCTCGATGTCGAGCGGGGTGTAGGTCGCCCAGCTCGTCACTGCGTCCTCATCCAGGTTGGGTGCGAACTCCCGCCAGCGCTCGATGCAGCGCCGACCGTACTCCCGCGCCACGCGGTCCCACGCCTGCGCGCCACCATCGGCCAGGCGATAGGGCGCGAACTGACGGATCAGGCCCGTGTAGCCCCCTTCCGGGGCGTCGGTCGGGTCGTACAGGGAGTTGACGGCGCAGTTCGGCTTCGGATCCGGGAGCCGACCCGCGCGCGCGTCCCGCCAGTGCTGGTTGATCTCCTCCGGGCTCTCGTAGCCGACGTTCACGACCCACGCGGCGTTCACGTCGTGATCGAAGTCGGCGGCGGTGTACCGCGGCGCCTGGCTCAGTGCCAGGTGCACGCTGAAGAACGACCAGTCCATGTGCGGGTACTCCTCGACGGCGCTCGTGAACCCGTCGGGGAGTGCGCTCGGCTCGATCATCTCGAGGAACGTCTGCTCGAGGTCGATCGAGCTCGCCACGAGGTGTCGCGCGCGGATCACACCGCCGTCCTCGAGCCTCACGCCGACCGCCTTGCCGTCCTCGAGCAGGATCTGCTCCACGCCGTGCTTGAGGAATACCCGGCCGCCTGCGTGTCCGAACGCCTCCCAGAGCGAGTGGGCGAGAGCGTGGGAGCCCCCGACGCAAAGGTGCCAGTTCTCGATCTTGCCGATCAGGAGCGGGAACGAGACCGCCAGGCCCTTCCGGTCGGTGGAGTAGCCGGCCACGGCGGCATGGAAGGCGAGGTGCGCCTTCACCTTGTCGTTCTCGAAGTGCTGATCGAGGAACTGGTTGATGGTGGTGCGACGCAGGTGCACGCTCAGGAACTCGGCCCGCTCCTCGACGCCCAACGTGACCAGCGCCCGGGTGATGTCGTTCATCGAGATCGGAGGCGAGTACATGAGCGTGCGCAGGATCATGTCCAGGTAGCCGGTGGTCTCGTCGTAGAGCCGGCGGAACGTGTCCGCGTCCCTCTGCGAGAAGCGGGCGATCGAGGCGCAGGTCTTGTCCAGATCGGTGTGTACCGTGAGAGCGGTCCCGTCCCGGAAGACCGACGCCATCTGCACCGGCGGACGCACGTAGCGCAGGCCGTGATCGTAGAGCTCCAGGTCGTCGTAGACCGGGCAGACGCCCACCAACGTGTGATAGTTGCAGTGCACGTTGTGCAGGAAGCCCGGCCTGGTGAGCTCCTCGGTGCAGAGCCCGCCACCCTCCTCGGCGCGCTTCTCGAAGATCGCTACCTCCCAGCCGCACCGCGCCAGATAGGTTGCGAGGGCCATCCCGTTGTGGCCCGCTCCGATGATCACCGCGTCGTAGGTCGCATCGGCCATGCACACCTCCCCCGCGCACTCCGATCTAGCAATAGTCGTGCCACAGCGTGAGGTGCGACTCACGGGTCTTGGTCGATCCCGTGCTGCACAGTGCCCCGCCTCGATCCGGACCCGTGCCCACTTCCGCCACGACTCGCGCACGCCCCGAGGCAGGAGCGAGTGCCGGCGGATCCGCGAAGGACGTGACAGGCACCGCCGCCCAGCCAGAACGCCGCTTGAATGTTCGGCCTCTTCGACCCGGCGGATCAACCGCAGCCGAGACCCCCAGCGCGGAGAGTGCGCCGCCGGAAGGTGACACAGGTCCGTAGCTGCGAGCCGTCGCACGGAATCTTCAGTGATGCTAGTCGGCGAGTTTCTCCACCAGGATGACGCGAAGGAGGTGCTCTACGGCGAAGACGAATGCGATCGTTGCGGTCAGCAGGGCGACGCAGAGCACGAGGCCAAACCTGCTCATGCGCCGCGCCGTCGGCCCAACGGCTACCCGATACGCGCCGAGACTCCACCACCCTGAAGGAGGAAGGCGGCCCTCCTGGAGCCCGAGCTGGAAGTGCCGGAACATACAGGCGCTGAAGACGGACGATATTCCGCAAGACGCCCACTCGACGAGTCGAAGGGCCCGCAGCGCCTCGGCCCGCGCCGCCTCGGGATTGGCGGACGCGGTCGCGCGGAGGCTGTCGACCCAATCGGCCATCCACACGTGGGCCCAGAAAGCCATCGGCACGAGCACTGCAACGGCCAGTAGCAGGGGCGCCCAGAAGGCCGGATCACGACGTGAACGGAGCTGAACCCAATCCATCGAGCAATGGTCGGCAGTTCGCCCCGTCGAACTGAACGGTAGACTGCCTCGTCCCCGTGTCGGGCAGGAGACGGGCGGAAGCCCGTTCGCCAACGTGAAGCGATGGGCGATCCGGGTCGACAGCGATGTCGCGGCCGGGCGATCTGCGGCCCGAGGCCTCCTGTCTGCGACCTCCCGGAGCCGGGGGGTGCGAGCGGAGAGCTCGTGTCGTCGGCGGGGAGCGCTGGAGGGATGCCGATCTCACGGGTGGGATGTCCGCGACGGGCCACCGGGTCTAGGATCGTGCAGGTTGAGCCGATGACTTGCTGACCGGCTCCGATCGCCGATCGAGAGCGGGTTCGAATACGCCAAGGGAGCGCCAGATGGCCGACAACGAGATCTGCTCGGGCCCCGTACTCGTGCCGGTGGACTTCTCGTCGCATTCCGCGGCGGCACTGTGCTGGGCAGCGGAGGCAGCGCGGCGTTTCGACGCGCCGTTGCGGGTGCTGCACGTGGTCCATGATCCGGGGGCCGCCCCGGGGTACTACTCCAAGGCGGGGGGCGAGGGGCACCTGCGACGTCTGGAGGAGAGCGCGGAAGAAATGCTGGCGGAGTTCCTCGGCCGGGTTCGCCGCGAGCATCCGGAGATCGATGACGTGAAGGAGCTTCGCAGCGAGCTCGTCGTGGGCCTGCCGGCGAATCGCATCCTCGAGGTGGCGAAGCGGAGCGGCGCCAGGATGATCGTCATGGGCAGCCGCGGACGCACGGGTCTCTCCCACCTCTTGCTCGGTTCCAAGGCCGAGCGTGTGGTTCAGCTGTCTCCGATCCCGGTCACGATCGTGAAGGCGGAGCTCCCGCAAGACGGAGCCGCGTGATGGAGGCCCAGGAGCTTCGACTCCTTCCGGTGGCGATGGGGCTCTTCGGTGGCCTGGCGCTCTTCCTGTTCGGCATGGGGCAGATGGCAGACGCGCTGAAATCGGTCGCTGGCGACCAGATGAAGAACATTCTGGCGAGACTCACGACGAACCGGCTGATGGGTCTCTTCACGGGAGCCTTCGTCACCGCCGTGATCCAGTCCTCATCGGTCACCACGGTGCTGGTCGTCGGATTCATCTCGGCAGGGCTGATGTCCCTCTCTCAGTCCATCGGAGTGATCCTGGGCGCCGACATCGGCACGACGATCACCGCACAGATCATCGCATTCAAAGTGACCCAGTACGCGTTGATTCTGGTCGCGGGCGGCTTCGGCCTGACCTTCTTCTCCAAGAACGAAAGGTTGGTGCAGCAGGGCGTCGGGTTGATGGGCCTGGGCCTGATCTTCTTCGGTATGAGCGTGATGAGCGAGGCCATGGAGCCCCTCCGAAGCCATCCGCCCTTCCTCGGCATGATGTCGCGGATGGAGAGCCCCCTCTACGGGGTCCTGGCCGGAGCACTGTTCACCGCGCTGATCCAGTCGTCGTCCGCGACGACCGGCGTCGTGATCGTGATGGCAAGCCAGGGACTGATCACGCTGACGGCGGGCATCGCTCTGATCTTCGGGGCGAACATCGGAACGTGCATCACGGCTCTGCTTGCGGCCGTCGGACGACCCCGGGAGGCGCTTCGCGCTGCGGTCGTGCACGTGGTCTTCAAGGTCGTGGGGGTCTGTCTCTGGATTGGCTTCATCGATCAGCTGGCCCAGCTGATCACCTGGATGTCTCCCAAGGCCGCTCCCAGCCTCACGGCACTCGCCCAGGCAGCGGCCGAGACGCCGCGGCAGATCGCCAATGCGCACACGGTGTTCAACGTCGCCAATGCGCTGATCTTCTTGCCCTTCGCCCCCCAGTTCGCCCGGCTGGTCGAATGGCTGGTTCCCGACCGACCCCTCGAGGCGGAGGAGGTGGTGCGAGCCAGGTACCTGGATCGGGAGCTCCTCAGCACGCCCTCGCTCGCGCTGGATCGCGCGCGCATGGAGATCCTGCACATGGGAGACCACGTTCGGAAGATGCTTGGATCGATACTCCCCGCGATGCTGACCGGCCGCCGCGCCGAGCTCGAGACGGTGGCGAAGATGGACGACGCCGTGGACCTGCTGCACGGAGAGGTCGTCACCTTTCTCGGGCAGATCAGCAAGATGGAGCTGACCGAGGCGCAGACCGAGGAGTTCATCTACCTGATCGAGGCGGTGAACGACCTCGAGAACATCGGGGACATCATCGAGACGAATCTGGTCGTGCTCGGCCGAGAGCGGCTCGAGGCCAATGTTCGCGTGAGCGAGCAGACCCAGGCGGTCATTCGTGGCTTCCACGACACCGTGACGAAGGCCTTCGAGAGCTCGCTTCAGGCGATCACGCAAAAGGACGAGGCGGCCGCGCGCGTCGTCGTCGAGATGAAGGAGGAGATCAACCGGCTCGCCGGGTCTGCGGCATTGCACGAGGCGAGGCGCCTGGTGGCAGCCGAGCCGAACCGGCTGTCGGCCTACACGGTCGAGGTCGACATGCTCGAGAACCTCAAGCGGGTCTACTACTTCTGCAAGAGGATGGCCCGCCTGGTGATCGCCTCGGAGTCGGCACAGAAGGCGGCGTGATCGGGCTCGTCGTTCGAGACGAGCAATTCAGGGAACGCGACGGAAGGAGCCACGAAGGAATGAAGGAATCATCGCGCACGGCGAAGCGGATCAGCAGTGCCCTCGCGAAGATCGAGCCCACGGACAGGATCCTCGGCCGGCACTGGATCAACGACGTGATCCGTTCGATGAAGAAACGAGATCGCAATCGCATCCTTCGCGCTGCGCTTCGGAGCTACGTCGAGGCCGAGACGCTCAAGCCCTATCAGGTCGAGCTGATCAAGCTTCAAGAGCACCTGGAGGCAACCGGTGGCAAGGTCATCATCCTCTTCGACGGGCGGGATGCCTCCGGAAAGGGAGGGACGATCCGGCGAGTGACGCGCTACATGAACGAGAAGCACTACAGCGTCGTGGCTCTCGGGAAACCGACCGCAGAGCAGCAGACGGAGCTGCACATGAAGCGCTACATCGAGCAGTTTCCCCATGCCGGAGAGATCGTTCTCTTCGATCGCAGCTGGTACAATCGCGCGCTCGTGGAGCCAGTGATGGGCTTCTGCACGACTCGCCAGTACCGCGAGTTTCTCAGGAAGGTGAACGAGTACGAGGAGAGCTTCATCAGCGATGGAAAGACGTACCTGATCAAGCTGTACTTCTCGGTTTCGAAGGAGGAGCAGGCCCGCCGCTTCGCGAGAAGGCAGCACGACCCTCTGAGAATGTGGAAGCTCAGCGAGGTGGATCTCCAGGCGCAGGAGCTCTGGGACGAATTCACGAAGAAGAAGCTCGAGCTCCTTCGGAAGACCCATACGAAGATCAACCCCTGGTACGTGATTCGAGCGGATCAGAAGTCGGTGGCTCGAGTCGAGACCATCAAGCTGATTCTTCAGGCGATCCCGTACAAGGGGCGCAGCCGCTCGCTCGACCTCAGGCTGAACCGGGACATCGTCATTCCGGGTGACAAGGAGGCGGAGCTGATGCGCCGGGAGGCTCGACGCGGCGGAAAGATCAAGGGCTAGAGCGATGGGGGGCAAAACTTCGAAAGAGCGATCGCGCGGAGCCAAGTCGGCGGCCGGGAAGAAGAGCGCGAAGCCCCAGAAGGCAAGGCTTTCGCGGTCGGTGTACGAAGAGAAGCTGGCCGAGCTCCAGGTGGAGCTCGTCAAGCTTCAGGAATGGGTCAAGGAGAAGGGCCTGAAGGTGGTGGTGCTCTTCGAAGGGCGTGATGCGGCAGGGAAGGGCGGAACGATCAAGCGAATCACCCAGCGCCTGAATCCGCGGGTGTGCCGCGTCGTCGCATTGGGGACACCGACGGAACGCGAGAAGACTCAGTGGTACTTCCAGCGATACGTCGCGCATCTTCCGTCCGCCGGCGAGATCGTGCTCTTCGACCGCAGCTGGTACAACCGCGCCGGCGTCGAGCGGGTGATGGGCTTCTGCACCGAGGAAGAGCACGAGGAGTTCCTGCGATCGTGCCCGGAATTCGAACGCATGCTGGTGCGCTCGGGGATCATCCTGATCAAGTACTGGTTCTCCGTCAGCGAGGAGGAGCAGGAGCGGCGCTTCCAACAGCGCAACCTGGATCCCGTACGGCGCTGGAAGCTGAGCCCGATGGACCTCGAATCGCGCGCTCGGTGGGTCGAGTACTCGATCGCCAAGGACACGCTCTTCGCGCACACTGACATCAAGCAGGCGCCCTGGTACGTGGTGGAGGCCGATCAGAAGCGACGCGCGCGGTTGAACTGCATCGCCCATCTCCTGAGCCTGATCGAATACGAGGATCTCAGCCCGGGGCCGGTCGAGTTGCCCGAGCACACCGACCGCAAGGCCTACGTGCGGCCACCGATCGGAGACCAGAACATCGTCCCCGAGATCCTGCCGTAGCGCTCTTGCCATGGGTGCCGCGCAGCGGCCGTCACGCCGCTGCGAGCGGCTCACATCTCTGCGACGCCCCCGGCTCGGCCGGGGGGCAGTCACCTGCACGAAGCCGCTGTATGGTACGTCACACCTGGAGTTGACGGACTCTCGGGGGTTGCACACATGGGGAAGCGGGATGTAGCGCGCGTTTCTGCGGCGCTGGCGGCGTTCGCGCTCGCCCTGGTGTCAGGCGCGTGCTCCTCCGGGGACGCGGGCGAGGCCCGCTACATCCGACGCTTCGTTCCCTTTCCCACCGAATGGGAGCGGGTGAGTCGCGAGCCCACGCGTCCGGATCGTGGAAGCATGGAGATCTGGGAGGTCAGCCAGTATCCGCCGGGCACCCAGCCCACCGCAGAGCAGCGGGAAGCGGCGGACCAGCTCATCGAAAGCTGCGAGCGGGCGGTGCAGAAGCACGGCTGGGAGGATTTCCAGAATGGGCTCGCCGACGGCTTCAAGCTGCTCACGAACGATCGGGGCGGGCACTACTACAACCTCGAGTACGTGACCGACGACGTCGTGCTCGATCCCGAACGTCCCGAGTTCCTGATGTACTACGGCACGCCCCAGGGCATGAGGCTCGTGGGCTTCATGTTCTACGTCGCCGGGCTGATGGACAGGGGGCCCCAGATCGGAGGGCCCCTCACGGTCTGGCACTACCACTTGTTCTCGAAGGCCGTCTGCATGCTGGGCCTACGGAGGCGCGACGGGCGTCCAGCGACAGGCGGGTCGGACGAACCGGCGCGCTGCGCGCTGGGGAACCCCCTTCAGCGCGGCCCGGAGATGCTCCACGTCTGGTTGATCGACCACCCGCTGGGACCGTTCGGCACGCGCATGTACATCCCGCCCGAGTTCCTGAGCGAAGCGCTCGCCAAACGGGATCGAGCGCTCGCAGCCAGGCCGAAGGGCAACTGAATCGTTTCCGGCTTCGTCGAGCGAATGGGGTTCTCTGGTCGAGCTTCCACGACCAGGCGGTGACGAGCGCAACTCGTCTCCCGTGCTCTTCACCCGCACCGTCGTGGATTGGGCGGGCGCATTCGCCGGGTGACTGACGCCGATTCGCTGGCGATCGGGCGTTTGCGAGCGTGACCAGATCGTTCCGTATTCCCCCCGGCTCTTCCTCGCGGCGCGCCGGCCAGACGCGGAGAGCCGCTTGCAGGTCCGCCAATGCCGCTCCTCGCGAGTTGCCCGATGCGAGCGCGCGTCACTACTCGCGTCCGGATCGGCCTTCGAGCCCTGCACCGCCCGATTGGATGTGCGAGATTACGAGCCGTTCGACGACGGAGGCCAACGACATGCAAGAGCTCGGGCCGCGGACGGATCGGCGCCACTTCCTCCAGTACCTCGGCCTGTTCGCAGTCGCGGGGCGCACGCTGCTGCGGTCGGGCAGCGCCCGCGCGGCGACCGCCGCGGTGCGCGAGGCCGCCGACGCGCAGGCTCCCCTGCCGCCGCTGCCCCGACGACCGCTCGGCCGGACCGGCTTCGAGGCGAGCCGACTGCTCTTCGGCTGCGGTGCGGCGCTGTCGGAGAGCCCCCGCGACGACCTGCTCGAGGCGGCCTTCGACGCAGGCATCAACGTCTTCGACGTGGGGTTCCGCGGCTACTACGACGACGCGGAGCGGCACCTGGGACCGTTCGCCCGCAAGCACCGCGACCAGATCTTCCTGATCTCGAAGGCCTACGTCCCGCTCGAGCTGGAGCCCGACGCCGTGGTCACTGCGGCCCAGGCCCGGCTGGGCGCGGCTGGCTGGCTCGAGGCCCTCGACGGCAGCCTGCGCGAGCTCGGCGTCGATCACGTCGACGCCTACTACCTGATGGCTTCGAACAACCCCTCGCTGATCGAGAGCGACGAGATCCGGCGCGCCAGCGAGAAGGCGCGCACTGCGGGCAAGCTGCGCTTCCTCGGGCTCTCGACGCACCAGAACGCCCAGGCCGTGCTGGAAGCGGCCATCCGCAGTGGCAGCTACGACCTCGCGATGATCGCGATCACGCCGGCCGGCTGGTACGACTGGATCGACAAGGCCGTGCTCGCCGGCTCTCCTCCGCTCACGGAGCTGCAGCCGCTGCTGGCTCGGGCTCGCGCGGCCGGGATCGGCCTGGTCGGCATGAAGGCCGGTCGCTACCTGGCGGGTCGCAAGTTCCTGGGCTGGGGGAATCCGCGCGCGTTCGACGCGTTCTACGACTCGGCGCTGCTCGAAGCTCCGCTGTCAGCCTACCAGCGCAGCTACGCCTACGTGCTCGAGCACGGCCTCGACGTGGTGAACGCCGACATGCAGCACCTGGCCCACCTGCGAGAGAACATCGTGGCCGCCGCCACCTCGGCGCGGTACTTCCACCCCGGCGGTGGCGCTGCGTGACGCCGAAGCCGCCGTCCGGGGTGGGGCAGAGCCGCGTCGGCGACCCAGAGCCTGACCTTCGGCCTGCCTGTGGGGGAGCTGCTCGGAGAGCTCGAGCTCGGACCGAGTGCGCCGCCCCACCCGAATCTCTCCTCAAGCGCACCGGTGATGCGGTCGATGGGTCGTCGGCGCGGAGCCTTGGAATTCTCCCATCCCCGCGCGTCGGGTCGGCGATGCGACGAGCCTGGATCATTCTGCTGCCGCTGGGAATCCCGCTCGCGGGCTGCGGCCACCTGACCGGCGCACCGGTGCCCGAGCTCGCGCCCCCGATCGAGGAGCGGGCTGCCCAGGATCCGGTGATCGCGCCCGACGCGGATTCTGCGGCAGCCGCTGACGCGGCGGAGACGGAAGCAGAGTTCGTCGAGCTGTTCGCGCGGATGCGCTCCGGCTTCGCGCTGCCGGCGGTCACGAACCACGCGGTGCAGCGCGAAATCGAGCGCTATCGCGCGCATCCGGCGAGCCTGGCCCGCACCTTCGACCGCGGCCGGCGCTACCTCTACCACATCATCGAGGAGATCGATGCGCGAGAGCTGCCGAAGGAGCTCGCCCTGCTGCCGGTCGTCGAAAGTGCGTTCGACCCCTTCGCGCTCTCGCGCCAGCGCGCCGCGGGTCTATGGCAGTTCCTGCCCGACACCGGGCGCAGCTACGGCCTCGCGCAGGACTGGTGGACGGACGACCGCCGCGACGTGCGCGAGGCGACCCGCGCCGCGCTCGACCACCTCTCCTCGCTGCACGAGGACTTCGGCGGCGACTGGCTGCTCGCACTCGCTGCGTACAACGCCGGCCCGTCGCGCGTGAAGCGCGCGATGATGCGCTGCGAACGCCGCGGGGAGCCCGCAGACTTCTTCTCGCTCGGGCTCCCGGCCGAGACCCGCCGCTACGTGCCGCGCCTGCTCGCGATCGCCCGCATCGTGGCCAATCCGGAGAAGGTCGGCATCGCGCTCCCGGAGATTCCGAACGAGCCCTACTTCGCGCCGGTCGACGTCGCACACCAGGTCGACCTCGATCGCGTCGCGGACCTCGCCGAGATCCCCCGCGCGGAGCTGCGCGCGCTCAATCCCGGCTTCCGGCGCTGGGCGACGGCGCCGAGCGGGCCGCACGAGCTGCTCGTGCCGACTGCGGACCGGGAGCGCTTCGAGCAGGTGCTGGCGGAGCTGCCGCCGTCGCAGCGGATGCGGCTCGTGCGACACCGTGTCGAGGGCGGTGACACGCTCTACGCGATCGCACGCCGTCACGGGATTCCGCTCGAGATGCTGCGCAGCGTGAACCGCATCCGCGGCTCGCGGATCCGCATCGGCCAGGATCTGCTGATCCCCCTTCCCACCGACACGAAGCCCGCGATGGCGCACCGCGACGAGGCATAGCCCGGGCCCAGCTCTCCGTCCTCTCACCCGCCGACGACTGCGCGCCGGGAGAGACCCGGCTCCCGACCTTCGGGGTCGAAGTCCGAGAGGACTCGATCTGCGAAGCGAAGGGGGCTCCGGGGGGTCCGCCATCCGCACTACAATTGCCGCATCGGCCCTCGGCCGATCGGAAGGGATCCTCCCCATGTCCAGTGGCGCGATCGACGCTGACTCGCTCGCAGAGTTCATTTCGCTGAAGTGGGACGAAGAAATCGTCCCGCAGCTGATCGAGTACATCCGTATCCCCTGCAAGTCGCCCCACTTCGACCCGGACTGGGCGAGCCACGGTCACATCGATGCTGCGGTGGCGTTGGCCGAGCGGTGGTCACGCGCACAGGGCATCGCCGGCCTGAACGTCGAAGTCGTTCGGCTCGAGGGCCGCACGCCGGTGCTCTTCTTCGAGCTGGCCGGCGATGCGCCCGGTACCGTGCTGATGTACGGACACCTCGACAAACAGCCGGAGATGACCGGCTGGCGCGACGGTCTCGGGCCGTGGACTCCGGTGCTGCGCGAAGGCCGGCTGTACGGCCGCGGCGCCGCCGACGACGGCTACGCGATCTTCGCGTCGCTGCTGGCGCTCTCGGCGCTGAAGCAACAGGGCGTTGCGCACGCGCGCATCGTCGGATTGATCGAATGTTGCGAAGAGAGCGGCAGCTACGATCTGCCGGCCTACCTGGAAGCGCTCGGGCCGCGCATCGGCGACGTCGATCTGGTGATCGGTCTCGACTCGGGCTGCGGCAACTACGACCAGCTGTGGGTGACCACCAGCTTGCGCGGCATCGCCGCTGGCACGCTCAGCGTGGAGGTGCTGACCGAAGGCGTGCATTCCGGGGACGCGAGTGGCATCGTGCCTTCGAGCTTTCGCATTGCGCGCTTGCTGCTCGACCGAGTCGAAGACGCACGCACCGGACGCATCCTGCCGAAGGAATTCCACTGCGAGATTCCCGCGGAGCGGAGCGACCAGGCGATGCTCGCCGGCAGGGCGCTCGGCGACACCGTCCTGAGCCGCTTTCCCTTCTCCGGGGAGACCGAAGCCATGACGCGCGACCACGGCGAGGCCGTGTTGAACCGCACGTGGCGGCCCTTCCTGGAAGTGGTCGGCGCGGATGGCTTGCCGGCGATCCAGGATGCCGGAAACGTCCTGCGCCCCGTGACCCGGTTGAAGCTCAGCCTGCGCATTCCGCCTCTGGTCGACGGCCAGCGCGCCACCGAAGACCTGAAACGCATACTGGAAGCCGATCCACCGCATGGCGCGAAGGTCGCGTTCGAGGCCGACCAGGGCGCCACGGGCTGGCACGCCCCCGCCAGCGCGCCGTGGCTCGCGTCGGTTCTCGACGCGGCGTCGAAGGCATCCTATGGCAAGCCCGCGATCAGAATGGGAGAGGGTGGCACGATTCCGTTCATGGCGATCCTCGGCCAGTCCCTTCCGAAGGCGCAGTTCCTGATCACCGGCGTCCTCGGCCCGCAGGCGAACGCGCACGGGCCGAACGAGTTCCTGCACGTGCCGTATGCAAAGAAGCTGACCGCATGCGTGGCGCGGGTGATCGCGGGGCATGCCGCGCGGGGCTGAGAGGGCCGGCGCAGGAGCGGTCTCCGGGTCGGAACCGCTGCGGGGCCGCTCGCCGGATACCCTGCGAAATCGCCCGATTTCTCGGCGGCGACTGGCAGGCTGCCCGGAGACCGGCGCAGACGCGGGCTGAATGGCGGAGCGGGCAGTCCGGTCGAGCCAGCGCCGGCGGCAGTCCGCACGCGTCGCAGTTGGGGCATACTCGGCCTACGCCCGCTGGCGCAGAGGGGAGCTTCGAATGACCCGACCCACCACCGCAACCCGCATCCTGCTCGTCCTGGCCGGACTGCTGCTGCTGTCGGCTCCGGCCGCGGCCGTGAGCAGCGACGCTTCGGGCACCTCGAGCCAGACGCAGGCCTCGCGCGGAACCATCGTGCTGGGCGCCGATACCCTCGATCTCGAGCAGGAGTCGAGGGGCTACTCCACGGAGTACATCTTCGGGATGTCGAAGGCCGTCCGCCGGTCGACGATGCACCCGGCCGTGAAGCCCATGGTCTGGCTCTTCACGATTCCGCTCGACATCGTGTTGCTGCCGTTCGCGGCCCTGGGTGGTCTGTTCTGAGAGCGATCAGCGCGGCGCGGTGACGACCACGACGCCGAAGCCCCCGGGCTCGACGGTCACCTCGTGGGTCGAGACCGGTTCGGGACCGGCGGTCAAACTCACTCCGATCTCGTGGGTGCCGGCCTCCAGGATTCCCCGGTAGGCCAGCACTCGCGCGGGCAGGAAGTTCCAGGACCGGGTGTCGGGCTCGTCCATGGCGACCATCGCGCCCTCGACGAGCAGCGCCACGGCCCAGCCGAGGCCGGCGCTCTGCTGGTTGCCGCCGGCGCGGGCGGCCTCCGCCGCGGCGGCGCGCACGATCATGCGCGACAGGGCCGCTCCGATGATCTGGGGCTTGATGGCTTCGTACTCGCTGCGGATCTCCGCCGCGAGATCGCTCACCTCCTCCAGTGCCACGGGCTTCCCGTCGATGTTCACCTGCGGTGTACCCAGGGTGCTTTCGACGTTCATCAGGTCCGGATACACCACCACCTTGAAGACGCTGTAGCCGAGGACGTCGGGGTTGCCGGAGATCCAGCTGCCCGCCACCCCCACTGCGGCTCCCACGGGCATCCGCTTCGGGATCTTGAACGGTACCCGCCCGACGTTCACCAGGATCAGCACCTCGCCCTGGTCGTCCCGGGGCTGCGGTCCGGGACTCGTCGCCGCGAGGAAGGGCTCGAGGCGCTCGCCCCGATACGGCGACCTTCCGGCGAGCCGGTGCACTGGAGCGGCCAGGCTGTCGAGAGTGCCCAGCTGCAACGCCTCGTCGTAGTAGCGCATGGCGGGAGTGATCTCGCCCAGCTTCTCCATCGTGAAGCCGGCGAGGTAGGCACCGGCCGCACCGCTGGCGAGCCCGGGGTCGAGGTCCTCGAGAAACTTCCGCATCACGGTGAACCGCCGCGCTTCCACCCGGGCCCCGCGCAGGTCGCCCTGCGCCAGGTAGTTCATCATGTTGAAGGAGTTGACGGCGAGCTTCTCCGTGGGCGAGGCGTGGTACTTCGTGGAGCTGTCGCTGTAGATGTACTTGCCCAGGGTGCCCACCGCGTCCGCGGAGAGATCGAGAACCTCGAGCTCCTTGTCGGCTGCCTGGAAATCGCGGGCGCTCGAGTCGTATTCGCCGAGGGCCTGCTTCAAGGTGGCGCGCTCGAGGGCACCCAGCGCTTCGTCGGAGTCGAACTTGTCGGGCAGCGTCTGGGCGTCCCCGACGTCCATCAGCTCGTTGACCGCTTCGATGGCGCCCGCGTAGTCGGCGGTGGCGACCCGCCGGTGGGCTTCGCTCATCCGGTCGGAATAGGTGGCACACCCGGAGGCGAAGACGGCGTACGCGAGAGCGAGCACCAGAGTCGCTGCTCCCCGCACGTGGGGCTGCCGGCGGGCCTTCATCGCTCCGACACGGCCCTGGGCCCGTCACTTCTTCAGGGCCTTGCTCCGGGCCGATTCGTACTGGAACTTCACCACGCTGGTCTCGATCTCGAGCACCTGCAGGAACAGGCTGTACTGGACGCGTCGCGTGCCCTGGAGCCGCTCGTCCACCGCCGTCAGCTTGCCCGTCACGAAGTAGGCCGCACCCAGCTGCCGGCCCAGCTGCCTCGCGCGCGAGGGCTGGTAGCTGTCGCCCTGCTGGATTCCCACCTCGGCCGCCAGCTGCTGCTGCCGCGCCCGAGCGATCACCTGTACCTCACCGCTGTTCACCAGACTGGTCTCGATCGACGACAACAGCGACAGCATCTGATCCTCGAGGTGCTCCGATGTGGCGTTCTCGATCGGCCAGATGGCGAGCACGGGCGGTCGCGCGGCGCTCTGGACGTCATTGGTCCAGAAGCGGCTCTGGTAGAGCTGCTCGAGGTTCCGGCCCACGAGGTAGTCGATGTCCGCCTTGTCGAGCGTCGTGCTCATCGCGGGCGCGTCCAGGTTCGGGTTGACGGTTCCCTCGCCGCCGCGCATCGCGCGGGGCGCGCACGCGAGCGAGGCCAGCAAGGCGAGAACGAGTACGAGGAAGAGCGGTCTGCTGGCCACTGGATCCCTCCGATGGGTGGTCACGAGCGGTGATTTTCGCACATCCGCGCAGAAGCGCTGCCGTCGCGCGGCCTCCGGGCACACCAGTCAATCCCGGTGGTGGGCTATCCTCCGGCCATCGACGGCGGAGAGGAGGTCGACCATGCGCTGCTTGCGGCAGACGGGGGCTGCGGCCCTCGGCGCGTTGATCCTGGCAAGCGCCGGTGGCGGGCTCGCCGAGGAGAAGGAGAGGAGCATCCACACCCTGGTGGGAGCGGGCTCGGTCGATGGCACTTCCCAGATCCAGAAGGAGGTGGTCGAGGAGTGCATCATGCAGGTCCCCACCCTCGACCAGCTGCGCCCCGTCGCCGACTCCACCTCGCGCTTTCTCAAGGCCATCAACGGCGACCTGGATCACAACGCCTCGGTCAGAACCTACAGCGCGCAGATCGAGCTGACCTACGTGGTCTACCAGAAGACTCTGGTGGTGGTGACCACCAACTCAGTGGAGCGCACCGATCCCGTCTTTCGCGAGGTGGGGGGCCGCTTCGATCGCACCATCCGCTTCGAGTCGGACCCCGAGAACGGCGACATGTTCGCCGGCCGGGACCTGGCGAAGGAGTACTTCTTCTCGAGCGAGGAGAAGGCCATCGCGGACGCCACGCGGCGGGCGCAGGCGTGGCTCGAGCAGAAGAGCGCGGTCCTGTGCAGCCGCTGAGGGTGAGGTACAGCGCGCCCGCCCGCCCGAACCGCTCCAGCGGACCCCGATAGTTCGAAGACCTCTCCCCCGATCAGGTCGTCGGGCTGAGAGTCTCCACCGCGCTGGGCTGCTCGTGGGGCTGCGGAGAAGATCGATCCCGCCCGCACGGAGAAGCCACCGAGGCGAGCGGCCGGCGGCAGGTACCGCTTCCAATCGAGGTCCGATCGGGTCTATAAGAGTAGGAGAAGAGCCACCTCCATCTTGCTGCCCTGGCGTGAACGCTGAACGGAGGAGCCGTGGGAGACCGACTCGTCGCTCTGGTTGCCGTGGCCCTCGCCGGCTTCGCCCCCGCCCCCGCACTGGCCAGCCCGCCGGACCCGCAGGTGCTGCTCTACAACACCGAAGGGAACCGGCTCCGCCGCTTCGACGTCGACACGATCGACACCGGGCTCGTCGAGGACGTGCTCCAGCCGAGCGCCTCGGACGATCCGGACGGGCGCGACAGCAACGGCTCGATCTGCCGCTTCCGGGACGGCAGCGGGCTCTACGTTCACGGCGAAGACACCGACCAGCCGAATCCTCCGGCGGGCTTCGGCGTGTTCGCCGCCGACGGCAGGCAGGTGGGAAAGCTCACGCCCACCTATCCCGTCTACAGCTCGGGTCAGCCCGAGCCCCACGGCTGCGCGGTCCGGGACGACGGCATCCTCTTCACCACGGACGTGGGCCAGCAGGGCTTCGGGGCGAACAACGGCCAGCTGACGATGTGGTTCCCGCCCTATGACGTCTTTCCGGGGCCGCCGCCGCCCGACGCGAACGCCTATCCGCACAACCAGGATGCGAGCACGAACTTCTGCAAGATCGACGAGACCATCGGCACGGCCGCCAGCGTCGTGATCGATGCGCAGCAGCGGGTCTACGTGGCGTCGTCCAGTGGCCTGGTCGTCTACCGCTACGAGGGCAGCTGGCCCACCGGCCTCCTCCCCGGCCAGGGCTGCGACGCCACCGACAGCGCGGGAGGCCCGATGGTCGATCCGGGCCGGATCACGCGGAGCGTCCTGATCTCCAACATCGGGATCTCCACCTATTCGGGCCTGGCTCTGGCTCCGGACGGGAACAGCCTCTACGCCGCGTCGGTCCTGGAGGGGAAGATCCGCGAGTTCGACCTCGACGGGAACCTGCTGCGCATGATCGTCGATCACGGGGTCCCGTCGCTCGGCCTTCCCACTCCGTTCGGGAGCCCGCAGAGCATCGCCTTCGGTCCGGACGGCACGCTCTACTACGCGGATCTCTCGCTGGTGGGCACGCTGCCCAACGTGGGACCGGGCCCGAACGGCAAGGTCTGGCGGGTGCGCTTCGACGCAGCCGGCAATCCGCTGACGCCGGAGATCGTGCGCCAGAACCTGGCGTTCCCCGACGGCGTCGCGGTGCTCTCGGGAGATCTCGAGCCCTCGCGCCGGCGCACCCTGGCCGGGGGCCCGCGGCGCCAGGCGTTCTATCGCGAGGAGACGATCATCACGCCGGACAACGCCGGAGACCTCGCGGTGCGCTGGAGCTACAAGACCAGCGGAGCCATTACCGGCTCGCCGGTGGTCGCCGACGTGGACGTTCCCGGCGAAGGCGTGATCCGCGTGGTGTACGTCCTGTCCTGGGACCGCCATGTCTACGCGGTGCGGATGGTCGATGGCAGCCTGCTGTGGAAGTTCCTGACGGAGGAGCAGCCCAACGCGACGTTCCCGACCGCCACCAGCGTGGACGTGGCCGAAATCGACGGGCAGGACCGGGTCTACGTCGGCTCGGGCGAGATCTTCTACGCGCTGGATGCCGCCAGCGGAGCGGAGATCTGGCGGTTCACCGCGGGCACGGGGTGCGGAACGCTCGGCGTGGGCGGCCCCTTCCCCGGCTACTGCGACAGGGCGGCGGGCGACGAGCGCAACGAGATCGAGGGCTCGGCCTTCGTCGCCGGCGGCACCGTGTTCGTGACCCTGGACGTGAACGACAGGGAATCCGGCAAGGGCGGGATGCTCGGGCTGGATGCCCGCGACGGCCGCATGCGCTGGTTCTTCGATCTCGAGAGCGGGATGACCTGCCGGCCGCGAGCTTCGGACGAGATCCGCCAGTACGATCCCTATCACAGCCAGGCGGAGCTGAACCTCCCGGCAGACTTCTTCACCCGGCCCGGCTGCGACCACCCGCGAACCCGCAACGGCTGCGGCAACGTCTGGTCCTCGCCCGCCGTCGATTTCGACCGCGAGGCGATCTACATCGCGTCCAGCAACTGCGACACCGACTTCGACACGAGCACCGGCAAGCCCATGCCGCCGATGCCGCCCTACGACGAGGCGATCTTCTCGCTCGGCTTCGACGGTGATCCGGTCTGGGTGTGGAGACCGCGCGAGGTCGACAACGACGACCTCGCCTTCGGCGGGGCTCCGAACCTGTTCGAGATCGAGTTCGGCGGCGCGACGCGACAAGTCGTCGGGGTCGGCGGCAAGGACGGCAGCTACTACGTCCTCGACCGCGACGGCACCAACCAGCTGACGGGCGCGATCGAGCCGTACTGGCACACCCAGGTCGTCGACGGCGGAGACCTCGGCGGAATCATCGCCACCGCGTCCGTGGACGAGGGGGCGCGCCGCATCTACTTCAGCACGGCGGCGGGCGAGGGCGGGGTGAACAGCCCTCCGGCTCAGGCCCAGCAGCCGACGCTGCACGCCCTCGACATGGACACCGGCGCGATCCTCTGGCAGAACGACGCGGCCAACGGCTTCACCCTGCCCCAGCGCGCGAGCTTCGGCCCCACCAGCGCGAGCCCCGGGGTCGTCTACTTCGGCGAGGTGCCGGCGTCCCACCTGAGGGTTCACGACGCGGCCACCGGAGCGGAGCTCGCCGCGGTGAACCTCGGGAACGTCGTGCTGGCCTCGATGGCCACCGTGCGCGATGGGACGGTGCTGGTCGGCGAAGGGATCGGCCCGGGCTTCACCGCCAGCATCGCCTCCGACCTCACTGCGCTGTGCGTCCCCGGGACGACGGGCTGCGCGGCGTGCAACAACGGGCTGGACGACGACGACGACGGCCAGATCGACTTCGGTGCGGACAGCGGGTGCACGAGCGCCGCGGATGTCTCGGAGCTGGCCGAATGCGCGGACGGCTACGACAACGACCACGATGGCGATGCCGATCTGGGCAGCGATCCGGGCTGCCGCGATGCATCGGTCGATTCGCGCGAAGCGCCCGAGTGCAGCGATGGCATCGACAACGATCGGGACACACGGACGGACCTGGACGACGAGAGCTGTCCGGTGGCCTGGTGGGCGAGCGAGCAGACCCCGCCGATCCCGATGCTGACGCTGATGCCCCCGGAGTCGAGGAGCCTGCCGGGACAGGTCCACACCGTCGTGGTCGAGATCGTCGACCAGTTCGGCGGCGCCTACCCGGGCATCGAAGTGGACTTCGCGGTCGTCAGCGGACCGAATACCGGCACCGAAGGCAGCTGCAGCCCGAACGCCGACTGCACCACCGACGCCTCGGGAGCGGCCTCCTTCAGCTACCTCGGCGACGGCGGTCCGGGCCAGGACGAGATCGTCGCCTCGGTGCTCGACGCCGCCGGGCAGGTGGTCGAGTCGAACCCGGTGGTCGAGATCTGGAACACTCCGCCGGATTGCAGTGCGGCGGTCGCGCAGCCGAGCTGGCTGTGGCCGCCCAACCACAAGCTCCATGACGTCGCCGTCGCCGGTGTGGCCGACCCCGATGGTGACCCCGTGGCGATCACGATCGACGGCATCCGGCAGGACGAGGGGGTCGCGCGGGCGACGGCGCCGGACGGGACTGGCGTCGGAACCGACGGTGCGCGGGTGCGCTCGGAGCGGAACGGCGGGGGCGACGGCCGCGTCTATCACATCGGCTTCACGGCCGAGGATGCCCGGGGCGAAGCCTGTAGCGCCAGCGTGACGGTCTGCGTGCCCCACGACCGGCGCCGGGGCGGCGCGTGTGGGGACCAGGGTCCGCAGTACGACTCGACCGTCGCAACCTCCGCCGCGCACACTCGCTAGCCGGCGAGGAGACGCTTGCCAGGAGCCCCCTCTTCGGGTTTCGGGTCAGGCTGCTGGCCGAGCCGGCTGCACGACGTCGCGAGGCGGGCGCTTCGCGATGTGGATCGCGGTGTGCATCCCGCCCGCCTGCGCAGCGCTCGGGATCCAAGAGCTCGCCGTTCGGCGTCGGGACC
>Ga0209536_100002636_pt1 | contig 29235 bp, 15 predicted proteins | sample DeeMarSeWOR28_12_FD_187461 | JGI IMG/M metagenome (GOLD analysis project Ga0209536, IMG submission 187461) | Marine sediment microbial communities from White Oak River estuary, North Carolina - WOR-2-8_12 (SPAdes) (version 2) | ecosystem: Environmental > Aquatic > Marine > Intertidal zone >...
AAAAATGGATTTAATGTCATTTTTATTATCCAATCATATCCATAGGTGGCAGTTCATAATCGGATGACATTCTTTGCTTTATCTCATCCAATTCTCTTTGTCCGTCTTCATATATAGCTCTGCCATTTAGTTCGACACCACCTGGAAGTTTTACTCCCTGAAACTTAATCAGATTCATACCCCATTGTTTTTTTATTGCCGCAGTTAAGTATTTTTTGACAAAACTATCATTGTATACTTTTGAGAAGTTTGCGGGATCCATTGCCCTGTAGCATTCTATAACGAGAAAAGTATTTGCCTCTTGTGCTCCCCAGTCAATATCAAGATACAGTCTATTTTGCCTTTGATTGAATCTAATCTGCTTGTCTGTTGTCAATAGCATATCAATATCTTCCAAATAAGATTTGGTCATTGAATATGTTAATAAATCTACAGAGTTAAAGAAATATAAATCATTCAAAAATAGTTGATATTTAATACTGAACATTCCACCAGAAATGGAACTAGTATCAAACTTAAATATTTTCTCAATACCAATTACGGAATCTGGAACTTGAATAAAGTTTGAAGTCTCATAAAAATTGGAAGTAACCGTTCCAAATCCAGCAATATTGGTTGAGGTTCCTGTTGTAGTAACAATGCCAACACCGGTCGTTGTAACTCCAACAGAACCCGATCCAGATCCTCTACCACGATTAATATCATCTTGAGTAATCTTATATTTAAGATAAGTTTTTTCTACACCATCAAAATGTCTCTCATTAAAGTATTGAATGGTATCATCAAGCAAATCATCAATTTGCTCATCTGCAACGTTTATTTCTAAAACTGGTGCACCAAGTTGTCTTAAACAATAGTCTTTTAGTTCTTGTCTAGTAGTTGGTTTTGCCATCAGTAAATACCTCCATCAATAAGTCCGGCAGTAAGTGTTCCTGCAACAAATACATCACTCGAAAATGTTGCAATACCAACAAATGTTGATAATCCGGCAACATTTAAATTTTGAGAAAGTAGTAAATCACCAGTAGATGTTAATGTGGATGCAGCACCCGGATATCCTGCTTCAAGACCACTTCTGGCAGTGATCAATCCAATAGCATCAACGCTTGTTACATCTTCGTATGTTAATGTTCCTGCAATAGAAACATTTCCAGAGAAGGAGGCATTGCCTACAAATGTCGAGATACCTTGAACATGTAAACTGGAATTTGCGTCTATTGCTCCAGTAAATGTTGATAGTCCAGAAACAATTATCTGATCGGTATCTATTGTTCCAGTTACTGTAATACCAGCACCAGTAGTTTCGAACTTTCTAGAATCATTGAAGAAAAGTTCAACTCCACCATCTTTGGTGAGTCTTGCCATAACTTCGTCGGTATCCGACAGAAGTTCGATGATATTATTAGATTTTAACTTGAGATTGCCGTCTCCATCATCAAAGATATAACTGTCAACTCCATCATGGAAAATCTGAAGATCTCCCTGTGCAGCATTGCCCAGTCTTATAGTATTTCCGTCACCAAGAACAATATCTGCATTTACATCCAAATTGGATCCAAATGTAGATACACCAGATACATTGAGGTCATCTAACTCTGTGTGACCATCTACATCAATACTTGCATTAATATCTACATCAGATCCGAATGTAGATATTCCAACAACATTAAGTGTCTCCGAAATGTTAGTGGTATCTAATTCAGTTCTGCCATCAACATCTAATGTTCCGTTGACATCTAATGTAGTTCCTACTGTGGCAATACCAGTAATATTGCCATTTCTGGAAGTAAATTCATCAAATACTAAATCATCAAGTACATATAAGTCACCACCTACGTAGAGATCTCCTCCAGTCGTTGTGATACCACCAGCAGATGCTAAAGTGGTGACACCAACAGACTTAAATGTAGAGTTTACTGTTGTTTGATTTAGAATATCAACTGCGGCATTAATATCTAAATTAGAAGCAAATGTTGCAATACCAGCAATTGAAATTCCACCACCAATATTTACTTGTTTTGCAACTCCAATCCCACCTCTAACGACTAAAGCACCATTTGCTGGTGCCGTAGAGTTGGTCGTATTTGAAAAAGTTACAATACCTGTAATATTCAAGGATGACGAATCAATCGTATCCGTCATATAGAAAGATTCTGTGGCAAGATCCCACACAAGGATCATACCATCTCTAGTTTTTAAAGTAGAATCTACGTCAGTTAGGTTAACTAATCGTGTTGGTGGTGCAGAAGCATTAGATAATACACGGATTACATTCTGAGAACCAATCCTGTCGTTAATATTAGGCATTACCTGGTGACTCCCCCTCGTACTAGTGCTGCACCTTCTACAGCTTTGTATTCTCTACCAGCATTTGTAATTTTTACATCAAAGACATATCTACCAGGTTTTAAACTAACAGTTTGTGAACCGGTCAATGAAATGGAGATAATGCCTAATTCGGGGCTAATTATTGTCGAGCCAAGAGATACTGATGTGGATGATCCATAGTGTTTTCTCAACTGAGCTGATGTTGAAGCATCAGTTAATACTAATGGAGAATTAGTCCTAGTATCCTCTAACTGAAATGACGTATCAAAGTCAAATCCTTGTTCGATCACAATATTGGATACATAAACAGCCATTATTTTATGATGCTAATATACCTCTAGCTATTTATATTAATTGTAGAGGCTAGTTATTTTTGAAGCAATTCTCTAAGAAGAGTTTTTATCTCATCAATATCTTTTCTCATATCATCCAATTCCTTTTTACGCAAATCTTTTTGTACTAAAGAATTGACATATTGGTTATAACCGGCAGTATCGCAGTTTACGATAGCACCGGTATTTTCATCTCGATAAAGATTTGAGTGTCCTTCTACTTTTATCATCTGAGTGCTATAACTCTAAGATCTGCAAAACGAGGTGCTTGTGCTTGATTAGAACTTGACATTACAATCTTAATTCCATAACCAGTGAAGAGATCTAGATTATCAACAGTAAACTCATACTCTAAGAATTCTCCATCTAGACTCGCTCTCACTTTTCTATCAGGCAATCCACTATTTCTGGATGGATCAACAACTAACAGTCCTTCGGTTGTTTGTTTCAGATTATTATATCCTGGGAACAACTCATAGGATTGTTCGATTTCACTAGAATCTGCCTTTATAGTTGTATAAAGAACTCTGAAATCGGCATCTCCAGGTCTTTCTGCAGCAATGATAACTTTAAGTCCAGATGCAGGGTTTTGGAGATTAGTTATGTTTGAATAATATACCGATGCGTGTGGATCATCAAGAACGGAATTGACTCTATTATCACCAGGATAATTTGTGATTGGTTTGTTGATTCGATTCAAATTAAATACCGATCTTGCCGATTCTAAATCCAGTATTGGAGAAAGTGCATTATTTGGATCACTGGAGTTAAAAGTAATTGCAGTCGTAAATGATTTCTTTCTCGGTAAAGCGGTTAGATATTGATCTTGATTTACCTCAGATGCAACCATTCGAACAGAGTTTAAAGCATTGAGAGAATTGAGTTGAACATCTTCATATCCATTATCATTGAAAGAAACTTCTGTGCCATCAACACTTGTTGAACTTACAGTTCTAATTTTTCCAGTTACAGAAGTTGTTGATCCTGGTGTCAGAATATCGTATGAAGGAATTACAGAATCATACATCAAGTTTTCTGATGCAGTTACTTTATTTCCACCTACTAACTTTTCATCATTGAATGAAAGTTGTGGAGCATTTGCAGTTGCTCCATCATTTATTCTACTATTTCCTTTAGTGCTTGATCTATCAATCTTAATATGATAACTATCAATGTCAATTGGTGCAACTATGGATGTAGTAATCCCATTGATTCTTCTCAGTGAAACTCCACCAAACTCATATTTTTCTACAACAGTATTTGAGAAGTGATTAACGGAGATAGTTCCATCGATAGCTCTGCCACTTGGAGAAATGCTTAGTGTTCCACTACCAACATTGTTATATCCAATAATCTCATTTCCAATCTTAACATATCCAACATATCCTGCACCAACTGGTCTTCCTTCAAAAGTCGTAAAGTTCTCAGTAGAAGCAACACTAATCGTTGATACTTCATCAAGTGTTACTTGAGAAGTCAATACTGTTGCTGGAACATCTGATTTAATGTTATTAACTACAACTTTATTAGTAGTCGAATACATTCCGTGATTGAAGTGGTCTACCTTGAAATAATCTCCCGAATAGACACCCCCATTTGCAGAAGCAGAAACGATATTAGTTCCTGCGGCAGAAACTATAGTGGTTGCATCACTGTAATAACTTACGGCAGCACCTACAGCAAACTCCGTTCCACTAGTATTGAACTGACCTTGTACATTTGTGAGGTACAGTGTGTCCACACCATTGATTGCAGTAATCGTTATTCTTGCATCTCTACCAGTTTGAGTTGAGGTCGTTGAAGTTTGAATACCTACAACATCACCAACTTTATAACCAGTTCCAAAGTCTGGATGGACAGTAGAGTGTGCTACACCAGTAATAACTCCACTGGAGTTTGTTGTTATTCTGAGTTTGAGATTTTCTCCCTCACCAGAAATATTATAAGTGCTCACAACTTCATTTGTAACACTTGCTGGATAACCAGAACCAGCAGTTGTGAGTCCGACTGTTGAAACTGAACTACCCTGCCCAACAACTACTGCAGATCCTCCATTATTATTGACACCTGCAAGTTTTCTGCCAACAGTTACAATGCCAATAAAGTCACTATTGGTTGTTGTCACGATACCAATCTTTCCTTTCTTGGGAAGAGTAGTAATTGGATTGTTGATCAATTCGGGAACATAGGTATTACTTTCGTCAAGTGGTGGATTATAGAAGTATGCAGTTCCTTGAGTTGAAGTAAACTCTGCTTTATAAAGTTTGAACTTAAGATCTTGATTTTGGTCTGTAGTCCAAATAGATCCGTTTTGAGACTTGAAGAGTGATCCAAGAGCAAATTGCTTGGTGTAAATGACCTGATCAACATCTGGAAGTTGTTGGGTATTTACTGTCTTATTTCCCATAACTGCAGTCCAGACTTCATATTCATCACTTTGTTCTGAAACTAGAACAACTGCATATTCTCTACCTGGTGGCAAGAAGATGGGTTCTGGGAATCTAACATTTGTTGCAACTTCACCTGTGGAAGATGTTTGAATCAGTTGAGTTTCAACTCCATTTTCGTTAATGGTTCTGGGTCTAAGAGTTACTGGAGTGCCAATGACTTCAAGTGTTGGTGTTCCAAGTTGAGTAGATCTTATTTCAACCCTTATAGGAGCATTTCCACTATCTATAGATGCAAAATATAGATCTACTGAGGTTAAAAATACTCCATTTACATCATCATCAGTATCAATATCAGATTTGACTTGAATATTTCCACCAACTGTGAAAGTTTGTGCCAGTGGGTCTGCATATGTATTTGTGGTAACGTTTCTTCTTGTGGTAGTGGTTAGTGAAGTAGTTAATGAAGTTCTTAAATTGACAGTATTGGAAATACTTACATTAGTTCTAGTAGTTTCTCTCGCTACTGTTGCTCTAAACTGCAACAAGGTTGCATTTGCACTATAGTTTGTTTCTGCAAAAGAAACGGAATTGCTACCCGGCAATCCAGAAGCATTTGTTGGGCTGGAAGTGAGTCTGTAAGTTTTTGTTCCTGTTCGTATTCTAGTTGATGGTCTGGGTGTTTGATTTGGATTTCTTATAAAGAATGTTCCAATAAGATCTCCATAATTATCAGAAATCAGTCTGTTATTTTTTACAAATGCGATTGCTCCACTAGTTTGTCCCACCAATTGCATTCCTGTTGCAATGTATCCAGAAAAACGACCTTGAGCATTTTGTGAAAGTGATGAAGTATCTACGTTTAGTATTTTTGATGTTGAACTATAAAAATTGCCTATTGCTTCTTTATTGTATGGATCTTGATTGTAAGTTGTTGTTGGATTTCTGAATGGACCAGACTTGTGATTAGGTTTGCAAATTCTAAATCTAATTCTTTCGACACCATTTACAATTCCAACAACAGTTTCACCAATCCTAAATGCTGCAGATGCTCCAAATCCAGTAAGTTGTCTATTATTTGAAATTTCAATGAGTTTTGGAATAATGTCAATTCCACTATTACCATCTAAGAAATGATAATATCTAGTATTCGGTTTTAAGTTTGATGCATTGAACTCAACATTTCTAGATCTCATAAAGAGTTCATCAGGTGTTCCAACAACCTCGTTACGAATGGTCGTATCTACGGTATCAAATGAAAATGATCCTGTTGCAGTGCTCGAAGAGTTTGAAACACTGGTTGAAGAACTAGTTGATCTTCCAACTACTGTATCTACTGTAGATGAACTAACTAACCTTCCCCTACCTCTATTGACAGTTATTCCATCAAGTCGCGTAGTACTTGTCAAGTTTTGTCTCAGGTTTTGACTCAAATTATTAACTAAGTTTACACTTCTATTTTGAGTCCTTACTACACCCCGATCAATGTTTCTATCTGCTAATTGAACTGTTCTAGTCCAGCTGTCAACTTCTGGTTGTAGTTTTATCACCCCATCATATACAACAATGTTAAATGGATTGACATTTTCAACTTTTGTTGCAAATGGTTGCTCTAACCAATTAACTTGATTATATGCAAGAGTTAGTACGTTACCAGTCTTTTGTATGTTCTCATCTAAAAGTTGAAGAGGTGGATTTGAATATTTGTCGAGAGATAAATCTAAATTCTCTGGATTTAAGTCATCTTCAGTTGCAATTAAAGATTCTAAAGAATCACTACTGATATCAGAATTTAATGTTCTAGAGTCTCCATCGACTAATGTTGTTGAGAAGAATGTGTCAAATTTTGATTCATCAGAAAAATCGTCAACAAAAAATCCACTCTTGAATCTATTTCTTCCTTCGGCATCTTGAATCTGTAAAGACTGAGTATTGACTTCAAGTAAAGATAATGTTGTTACTCTTTCCAGATTTTCAACTCTATCTTCAATAAGTCCAATGTCTCTCATTGTATATCTTCTATTATCCGTTAGAATAATATTTGCATCAGAAGGATTGTATAAGTATGCTGGATATGCAATTGTTCCCAATTCCAAAAACTCACCATTTTTTGTCGGTGGCTTTGGATTTTTCGATGATAAACCTTTTTCTACAACAAAATTTCCGAGAATGTCTAAATAAATCTTGTCAATTCTAGGAAGATAAAAACTTTGGTTGATTACTGACCCCTCTTCTGGTGCCAATAATCTTAATGGGGAAGTATTAAATGCTGAAGTTCTTGAGTTGAAATCAAATGGTGATCTATCAGTTGTTACTGTAGGATCAAAAACGGACACTCTAGGTCTAAAATCTAGTGTATCAGTTGCTCTGACAGATCCTCCAATATTTGGAATATCAGTCGAAAATCTATCTTTATCGTAGCTATCAACAGTAAATACATCACCCGTATCGTTTGTTGGAACTGTATAATGGTCAAATACGACCATTAAACGTCTTGATGGATCTTGAGTATTTTTAGTTCTTACAAGTCTGGAATAATCATAATACTGATTTTTTTGACCTCTATTCAGTTTGAACTCTTGCGTTATATTGCTAAAGTTTCCATTCGTAATAGAATCTACTTCAGATGTGATTCCAGATTCTTCAAAAGTTACTGCTTCACCTATAGAAAACTTATTTTCGTTCAAATAAACAATTCCTAATTTATTTGCAGCACCAGATGAAGGAGTTGTTGTGTTATTTGTAACGACTCTGGCAACTGCATTACTTACAGATCCTATAATGTTTTCACCAATGAGTGCATTTGATCCAACATTTGTAATAACTGGAAACTCTACTACGTCCAAAGTCGGATTTGATGTATTTAAAGATTCATATACGGCAAGAACTTTTACTACATCTGGATAGTTTAAAGAAATTTCTTCATCCTGAACCCTCAAGCCATAATATTCATTATAAGTCAATCCATCATTTTTGGAAGTTGCCGCGTTAGTGCCAGATTCTTTCAATTTAGATCCGTTCACAAATAAAACTCTGCTTCTACTGAAGTTTTTGGTTTTACTTTGAATTCCATTCTTGAGAAAGGTTACATTAACAACAGTATCGTTATTTGATTGGGCACTATCAAGATTTCTTAAGGTGATTGTATTTCCACTAAGATCAAATGAATCGGAAGTAATGGTTCCAATACCTCCACCATTATATCCAACAGAAAATCTTTCTTGATCAAAGTTTACCCAAGAGATATCAGTAACACCACTAATATCACTAGTGTTTAATGTAATAGTATTATCTGAGTTATCGACATCTTGTCCCGTAAGTTGATCAATCAAATAAAGATTGGAATTTGAGAGATCAACATCAGAAGTATTTTGTTCTGGTAATGGTGCAAATAATGTGCCAGATCCTCTTACAATAGGTGCACCTAAGAATCCGTTAACTTGAATATCTGATGTTGGAAGTGCTCCATTGAAAACTCCTGCCACACTAGATATTGCAGAAACCTCAAATGACAATAAGTCTGATGCGATACTGGATATCCTATTGTAAGATTCTAAAGAAGATCCCGATTGTTGATATCTAATAACTGTATCTGTTCTAAGACCTACGAAAGTGCGTCCAGGAGACGTTACTGTCGAAATTCCACCACCAGCAGCAGTAATGACTAACTGAGAAACTGCTCCAGGAAAATCAAACTTATCTAAAATAGAGTCTGCTTTGAAATCATTAGTTCCACTGAAAGGAGTGGTTTGTTTTACAGACTTTATGTTCTGAGTATTGTATGCACGAACTTCGGTTACAGATCTTGATGATTCTACACCATTGATGATTAAAGTTTCACCCTTTGCGAAAGTTCCTGAGGTCTGTCTTAAGAAGACAATATTGGACGATCCGTCTGCAGTAGCAAATCCTGTTGCACCAGTGCTCTTTCCTTTAACAAAATATGATTGCTTAATCTGTGATGTAGTTACTGCTTGATTTAATGTGAGTTTTGTGTATGTTTGAATATCATAAAGTCTCAAATCCCAACTTGTGGTTGCATCTGCATATGCAGAATCTGTTAAATTGAAAGAGTAAACTCTTGCCTCACCAATTTGCTCTCCAACACATCCAAACTGCGCGTACAGTGAGATTGTTTCTCTTACTTTTGCTACACCAGTTACATTATTAACTCTTAAAATATTTCCCATTTCAAATGGGACTGTTACGTTTTTAATATCTTCAGTATCTCTTGGTTTTTCTACATCAATGATCGATGTTGATGTTTTTTCAATATCATATCCTTTTACATATGCTTTACCTGGAGATATTTTCAGAGATATAAGATTATCGGATGGAATGTTTCCTTGATCCGTTTGCTCATTAGCAAAGAAGGAACCATCATTTCCTAGTAGATTATTTAAAGATTCTTCTAAATTTAAATCAAAAGGTCTTACAGTATAATCTCCAGATTCATCAAAAGTTCTTTCTGCAAGATAATCTCGGATTTTATTATATTCGGTTTTTGTTGTTATCTTTTTAACTCTTCCATTTTTTAATCTAAGTAACTCTACAAAATCAGTATCATTCGTATCTGTTAATGATTTTTTTGTGAGAGTTAGAGATATTTTTAATCTATCGGCACCTGGTGATGCATAGTTTGAAAATCCTCTTGCATTATCATATAATGATTCGTCTTCTTTTGCATTAACAATAGATTCGGTTATCTTTAATCCAACTCTATATGATGGGGTATTTGTATACTCATCTAAAAGAATTGTTTGATCCGAAACACTTACAAAATATCCCCTTATAAAATAAACTCCATCACCAATTGATGCTGCTGATCCAATGGCAGTTGCATTTGCACTGATTAAGGATCCAAAAGGAGTTCCTGCATTTATAGTCGTATTTCCATACACAACGTTCTCTGTTGCGGACAATAATTCTCCATCTGCAAATTCAGAGAACTCGAAGTTCAAATCAGATTCAAGATATTTTACATATAATGTAATATCATTTATATTATTATTTTCCGTTGGCAGAACTACTTTCTGAACTTTTGCAGTAATTCCAGTAACTTGTCCCTGTATCGTTTTTCCGACAAACTTATCAATATATAATGATATGTCAACTCCAAATTGAGTAGAATTTAGTTTAACCGCATAAAACTGCCCATCATATGTTATGTTTCCAGGGATAACCATTGATCCCTCTTTAAACATATGACTTCCAAAATCTTCAATCTGATTTTGAAGTATTGATTGTAAAGTTGTCAGTTCTCTAGACTGAACAGGATATCCTGGTTTAAATAAAACTTTTAGAAAGTTTTTTGCTGAATCAAAATCGTCATAATATGGGCTGATATTTAAGTTTGTTTTTTGCGACATTTTTCTTTAGAATTCCAGAATAATTTTGATGTCTTCTTTTTGTCTAGAGTCTCTTTCTACAAGAGAACGATTGTCAATGTAGATAATATCTCCTGTGTTTTTATTTATCTCTGGATCTGCAATCCCTCCAGAGAAAGTTACACCCAAACTAACTTGTTTAGATCCAATCGTTGTCGTAATTCCACTAAAATTAATATCAACCGATCCTGAAATAGGAGATATTGTTGTAGTAGTTGATGCAAAACTGACAACATTTGCCTTTGAGGTAACATCATTTCTATCAGTTTGATCACGACCATTGGCAAAATTTAAAGATCTGTCTTGATAATATTTTAATACTCTTGTATCGATATCATATGATGCAATATATCCTCTCGCAGTTCCACTTGAAGTAGATTGAGTTATTGCCGTACCAACAACAGGAGTTCCACTAAAATCTGAAGTTAACTTGATGGCGCCTAAAGATGAATATTCGTTACCAGTAAAAGTCGTTTTTGAATTATATTTTTCGGGATTTTTTATAATTCCAACTTGAGAAAATTTAGTATCCGTTGGAAAGTCTTTGGTAGAATCGTCAAATCTGGAATAAACCAAAACCTTATCTGCACCCAATTCAGTATAAATGTCATACCCGTGACCTCTAGATGGTGGGATAATTGGAATCAATTTTGCTACATTACTGCCCAGAGAATCACTCGACGAATGTCCAAAATCAACAATTCCAAAAGTATACCCACTACCACCAGAAACTACTGTTGCTTTTGTAATCTGATTTGAAGTATTGACCTCAATATTAACTTTTGCTCCAGTCCCGTCACCCTTGATATCATAAGTTCCTGCTTTATAAATTCCACTCCCACCATCTGCAATATATACAACTTTTATTTGATTATTATTTACAGTCGAATCACCCGCATCTCTTACACTTTGAATTTGGAAGTCGGTAGATGTTGACCAATTGTTTGGGAGAACAACATATTCGGTAGAGTCGAACTTTATAATATCACTTGGAGAAATGGTAAACAAATATTTCCAAATATATCCATCACCACTTGTTCCAGCAGCAGATGGTTCCAAATCGGTAAATGTTGGCTCATCCTGAGATGTATTTCCAGTCAGATTCGATGACCCTCCAATGTCTCCATGCGATCCATTATAAAGGCATACATAAACTCTAAAGTCACTATTTACAACATAATAGTTTGTATCATAAAGTCTTGCACTTCCCGAATTTGGAGTTTGATTGGCAACACTATAGTCATGTCGATACATGTCGTATCTAGTGTTTGCAGTCCAAGTAACTTTTTTTACAACTCTTCTAATATTTGAACTGTTTAGTTTTTTGCCAAACAAAGCAGTATTTCTGTAATGACTCAAATATTGTTGATTATCAATAGGACTAGGTGGATTAGATGGAGTATTGCTCCATGAATCTGATCTACCAAATCCAACAGAAGTTGGTCCAGGATTTGATAACCCTAGAAATACATAATATGAATTATTAGCATCCAATACAGAATCTACAAAATTATTGGCATTCGCAATTCTAAATTGGTCTGTTACTATAGCAGCCATATTACACAGTTTTTTAGATATTTATATTGTTTAGTTGAGTGTTTCTGGAAGTGCTCCAGTTTTTCTAAGACCCTCACCCCTTCTTTGAATTGTTGGGAATGTGGATAAACCAACATCAACAGTTTTTCCAGTAACTCCAATAGAAATAGGAGATGATGATCTAGTAATCGATGTAAACAATCCCCAAGAGAATTCTCCAACAATATCTCCACTAGTAGAAAGACCTGTCGTATTAGTTCCGGAATCAATATTGCATGTGACAATTCCTACTGTCCCATCGACAGTTATTGCACCAACATAATAGATATTGTCTAAGAATGTTGTTCCAATGCCAACTATATCACTATCAGAACTATCGACTGATGTCACACCCGATCCAACCTTAGTGTTCTTAACAAATATTGGATATCCAACTTTCAAATCATTGCCAAATGCTGTTGGAGATCTATCGAGGAAGAACTTGATTCCTAATGAATGTCCACCTGTTCCTGTAGTAGTTTCAATAGATGTTATTATTCCAGAGAAACCAGAAACAATTTGAATACCTCCCAAGTTTTCATAATTTGGACTAGGTAAAGGAACGATAGTTTTTGGTGCAACAGTGTATCCAAATCCTGGATTTGTAATATTGATTGGAGTGGTTAAAGATCCACCACTCCCAACTGTTACGGTTGCAGTGGCAGTTGTTCCGAATCCAACACCAACACGTAAAGGATTTTGGAACTTAACATTAACAGTAGATCCAGTGTATCCACTTCCACCATTAACAATACTAAGAGAACTGATAGTTCCACCTGCACCAATAGTTGCAGTAATATTTGCTGGTGAAGGATCTTCTTTGCCATCAACAACAATACCTTTCAATGAATTGTATGGTCCAGCACCAAGATTATATGTGAAATCACTTACATCATCAACAAAAATTCTAGAATCTGAAGTTGAAACATCTTTAATAATTTTTGCAGTCGGATATACTTGAGAAATTGTAGATTGTCTCGTCTTGTAGACAAACTCACCATTAATTACTCTATCGGTTTTTTGTTTTGTCCATGACATGGGTTTGTCATTGACTTCATCAACTCCTTGATTAGCATATAAATTTGTTTCAAACTTATCTGAGAAAGAGACATCAAAAATAGTTCTTTGATCTTGAGTAACTGTTCCAGAAATAGTATCATTTTTAAATACCTGAACATTATCACCTCTTTCCAAAGTTGGAATAACATTTTCTACTTGTATATCATCTAAACCTCTTGTCCCTCTATAGAAGAAAATGTCAATATTATCACTTGGTTTTGGTGCAACACTGAATGCGAATGATGTACCACCATCAAAAGTATATGCATCTCCAGGACTTTGAAGAACTCCATTGATGAATATTAATAATACATTTTGAAGATCTATAGTAGAATCTTCTGGTTTTTCGAAACTAAGAATTGATCCATTATAGAATAGTGGGAATCTGATTCTTGTTCCATCCTGATAGTTTTTAATAGAATCAATGAAGTCAAGTTCTCCAAACTGCCATGCTCCAAAATTATCAGTAAATGTCTCCAATACAGTTATTTCAAAATCAGATAGTGGAGATGCTAATCCAGCAGCAGTGACTAATCCAACTGGTTTGAATACGTCACCTTTTCTGAATGCATATCCAGATCTTGCAATAGAGAAACTATTAACAGCAAAGTATGTTGATCCAACACCTACTGTTGAACTTGCACCAACATTGACATTAAGCAATAATCCAGTTCCAGTATCAGTTGTTGCACCCACACCTATTCTAGAGACACCGGTTATTTCAAGGTTTTCATATGAAGGTTCTGAAACAAATATTTGCGGATTTGTATATCCAGAACCTCCATCAGTAACGGTGAAGAATAAAGTTCCACCAATACCTACTGTGGCACCAATGGATGCTACAGAACCTGTATGACCTTCCTCATAAACGCTGACACCGATTGAAACAATTCCATTATATCCAGATCCAACGTTGTCAGTTGCTCCAAGACCAATACTATTTTGAATAACTCCACCACTGACAACAGCAGTAACTGAAGCACCAACAAGAGGTGCATATCCAAGACCACCAGTCGATCCAAGAGAAATAATAATACCACCTCTAGGAATTTGGTTTTGATTTACATCGGATTCCGAAATCAAAATACTATTTGGATCTGCTATATCTGTTCTAATACCACTGAATACGATAGAAGATATTCCTGTAGGAGAGGTTTGCTCAATAATTCTGAAATTTCTTGATGGATTATTTTGAGTTGTTGGAGTTTGGAATATTCCATTGATAAACACTACTCCATTTCCACCAGTAGTTCCAATACCAGCAGTATTTGCTCCACCAACAGTTAATGTAAATGTTCTACCAATTCCACTAAATTGGTCAGAAACATCATCATAAACTTGGTTTGTAGTGTAATCACTCCTAAGGAACACTCTGCCAGTAAAGTCGGAAGTTTCAAACTTTAAGTTGCTACTATCTCTAGTAATACTTGAATTACCTCTCGGTGCTTTTGTAAAGAAAATGCTATCTCCAACAATATTGTAAGATCCTTTGTATATTCTAGTCGATGTCGAATCAGTATGTGATGTTGCAGAAGATCCTACGTGACCTCTCTCAACCTGAACTAATTTTTCAGTTCCTGTATTGGTAATAGGTCCAATATTTGTTGTTCCAAATCCAACATTAACAACTTTCATATATTCATCATCTATTTTCAATATATCAAGAGGAACTATAGTTGTGATTCCACTTAAAGCAAATGTTGTTGCTGAGGTTGTGATTCCACCACCATTTCCACTTAATGTTTGAGAGATTTTTGTGAATGTAATTGGGTATTGTGCAACATTATCAAGAGTAATAATAGTTTTTTCATTTCTCTTTGCCATTGCAAATTGATGAGCATTTCCTTCACCTAAAGATGTAAATGTTACTGCTGTTCCTGATTTTGTTGTTGATATTGAGAACTCGTTATCGTTATTATTAACAATAGCAAATACTTGTGTTGGCAGTTCTGCAATAACAGATCCATTCTTATACATCATTGGAGTTGATCCAACACCGACAAATGTTGATCCTGGAGTATAAACTAATTCTTCACCATTACTGAAGAAATGATTATTAATCGAAAATACTCCTGTCGATTGATTGAGAATATTTGTATTTGCTGGATCAAATGTTTTGGCAAAAATTGGAGTATTGTTTGATCTAAGTACAAAGTCTTCTTTATTAATTCTATCTCCGTTGATTGCAAGATATTGAGAAGTATTTACAGTTTCTACAGAATTTCCATACAAAAGATCTGGTGCTTGATTTACAAAATCGACAGTCGTATAAAGACACTCGCTGAAAGAGTGAATTTGAACATTGCCAGTAAAACTTGCATCTGGATAGAACTTAATTAAAACATTATCTCCAGAATATTCTCCACCAAAGGTTCCTATTCCCGTTGTACTTCCAACTGAAAGGATTGAAGATTGTTGAATATAGATGTCAGTTTTGTCCTGAACCATCATAATTTGGTGAATTGATTTTGTAGATCCAATACTAACTTCAACTAAAGATTTCGATGCATCAAAAATATTTTTATCTAATGTTAAAAATGTCGTTACACCAGTTCCTCCAGCAAAATCGGATTGATAAATTGCAGATCTTTCATTACCCACTGGTTGATTTGTTAAAATATATCTGTAAGTCCCAACACCAACGGCAGTTGTTCCAAATCCAACAATTCTAGTTTTTACAACAACATCTTCATTGGAATCATTGTTGAAAGTTAAATTAACTATTCCAGAATTGATATTTGCCCCAAATGATCCGATTAATCCACTAGATGTTGAAAAATCTCCAGTATCAAAATAGAAATCTGCAATATTTGTATTTGTTCCATCATGAGTTAAATATAACTCAACAAAATTCATCTCATTGCTTACTTCTTTGTAAACCTGTGCATTAACGTGTAATGAAGTAAACTTATCAGTTGCAACTCCAATAATAGTTGAAGTAATTCCGATAATAACCTCTTGACTACGAGAAGTTAGATCAACAAATCCAACTGATTTTGTTCCTACCCCAACAACTTGATTATCAAACTTTTTGTAGATATACTTGATATCATATTCAATATTAAATGGATCTTCCGGAGTAAATCTGAGATAGTTGTTTCCAAATTCATCACTTTCTACTGAGAAATCTCCATATTGCTCCCCATCCTGTGTGGTAAATCCAGATCCAACATTTACCAAAGACTGTTTTTCTAAGATTGCAATATTTTTATTAGTATCATTCTTCAATAAAACCAGATTTGTAAGTTGAACCTGATTTCTGTTACTCACATCAGAAACTTTAAACAAATAATTATTATATGATCCAACATCATTTAGATCTAATATATCTTTATAAACAAATGGTTCGGATTCAAAAGCACTAAATTGATCTTGAATATTGTCAATTTTTAAAACAATATTAGATCTGGACTCATTATAATTTGTGAGTTTTTTGTTTGATAATTTTAAGAATTTTGATCTTTCATTGACCAAATCAATATCTTTCACAAAATCAAAGTTATTAATGGTATCCACTCTTTTTTCATCAATATAATCTCTTACGATTGTTGTATTGTCTGAGAAACTAGAGATTCCAATCTTATCATCTTCATCGGATATTACTTCTGTATCTGAGAAATTTTTAGTTCCAACTGAGTGAACCAAACTATTAACTGGTGTCCTAATGTCTTTCCATTGTTGATTACTCTTAATAGAGTAAGAAAGATTTTGATAATAATCATTATCTGCAAGAACCTGATAATCTTCACTCAATTTTCCAGTTTCAGTATCCCAACCTTCGTCTTTTCTATTGGAGAACTGAATCTCATACATTCCATTATATTTGACCAAAGATTCGATAGTTGCAATATTTCCGGATGTTTTTCCCTCAATTATCTCATTAGTAGATAGATCATAAGATCCAAATACTTTAAGAGACCCAGTATCATCATATCCAGTGACTTCTAAATCTCTCTCTATACCATTACTAATAATCTTTTCTCCAACTTCAAACGCAGATGGTTTTAATGAAATTGTAAACGTTGGATAATTGTCTTTAGATATGATTGTACCAAAAGAATCTTGAATTGTTTTTGCAATTCCAGTATTAGTTCCTAAACCGGCAATACTAACGGTAACTCGATCATCAGTTAATCCGGGTGTAAATTTATTTTCATATTTTGTGACCGTAAAGAACTTATATCCATAGTCACTAGAATTGAATCCATCTCCAGAAGCACTATACTTTTGAATACCTTCAAGGAAGACCTCATCATTCACTGCAAATGCATCTGTAGAGAATCCTGCAGATGGTGTTGTGAGAATGCAAGTAAAGATTCCAGTATTTGATGATTGGACCTGTTTTATACTAATGCCATTGGTATTATTGACAGTAAAAAGTTCTGCCGATTGATCTGAAATTCCTTTTGGTGGGACATCAATATTCAAACTTGTAATTGAGTTGGCTGTCAATATTGGTTTTATCAATCCATTATCCAATACAGTTCTTGTGTTGTTGTTGACAACAACTACTTGAGGTTCTGAAATATATCCATATCCACCGGATGTTATGGTAACAATACCAATCGTATTTGAATCCTTTAACTTAATATTTGGAGATATGAAAGCTTCTGGTTGTAATGTTTTATCGGATGAATACTCAAATCCCTCATTTATAATTTTGGTTTCTATAATGTTTCCAATTTCATCAGAATTGAGGGAAACAAACAGATTCTCTCCATTTGTTGAAGTTACATTTGATAAGGAGGGTAGTTTTTTGTATTCAGATCCACCGGATAGAAGTTTTACTTTATTTGCTGGTCCTGATGCTGATAGAGAAGTAGTTGTATATTCTAACTTATCGCACTCTGCAGATGAATATGATAATTTTTCCGGTTTTTGTTGTAATGAAACTTGGAATGTGGTAGTTCCTACACCAGAGATTGTATAAGTCTGATTGTAAATACTATTGACAAATTCAATCTCGGAAAAATTATTTACATCTTTATCGGATGTGCTAATATATCCTGCCCTTTCTAATGAATAGTAAAGTTTTTCTGGGAATCCCACAGATGAATGATTGATTGTATAAGTCGCACCCGGTTGACCTGTAGTACCAACACCAATCGTGTTAAAAGTGGAGGTAGATCCTGTGGATACAAATTCATTATTAAAATCTTGATCGTAGTAAACCTTAAATGCATATCCATTTAAAGAGGAATCTGATAAATCAAATACAAGATTATTATTTACAATAGATTCTATTTTTGGATTGATTGGAGAAATAGTTTGAGATGATCCGCCAGTTCCGGCAATACTTACCACTACCGGTGGATTTTGTTTGGAATTAATGAGGGTTTCGCTTAACTTAATAGTGTTTGAATCTACTCTATAAACAAAGTAAGAACCAGTGCTTAAACCAGAAGCAACAGTATTTGCTTCATAATAAATCTTATCTCCCGTTTTCAAATCATGGGAACTAATAGTAATCTCATTAGTTAATGTATTGACACCTATAGATGTAAATCCTATAGGATTAATTTGAAGATTTCCTGTAACTGAATTTCTGTTTACTCTAATAGCAGTTGAAGTTCCTATTCCAACAGAAAGATTCGGTTTGACATTTAAGGTGATTGAATCACCAGCAGTTAATCCATGCGTTGTTGATATTGAAACAGTCGATAAAATCTTTTCAACTTTTCCTACTTTTTGTTCGAGATTACTTTCGAAGTAATAATCATCCGCATTGTCACCATTTGTTATGAAAAATACTTCATTGGATGTAAGGGAGGTTTTTATACCAATCGTACTTGGTGACTTATTAACAGCATATACTGTGGTTGGAAGATTAAATGGTGTTCCTGTTGGAGAAGTAGAAATTGAAATATGACTATTACCGTTTCTACTATATGTTAATTTTTGATTGGTTTTGAATGGATGATCCTCTAAACTAATTCTTTGAGTGGGAATGGATCCCGTTATTGTTTCTTGTCCAAATGAATAGGAAACCTCATGTCCAGTTCCGGCAGTTGTGCCCAATCCAACAGATTCTCTAGGGTTAAAATAAATCTTATCATTAACTTTTGACTTAAAATAATCTAGTTGCTGATCAATAGTAAAGGTTTTTGTTTTAGCCGTTATTGCCACACCGACATTATGTGTAGTTCCGGGAAGACCTCTCTTTACTCTGAGAACATTTTTATTTGAATATACATTAAGAACTTCAAGAGTCTCTGTCCCAATCCCAATCGTACTGCCAACAGAAATACCAGATGGAACTTGCGTCACATAGATTTCTGTTGTTGCAGCACCGGTTCCTGCAATCTCTGTAGTTATTCCTATAGTTGGAATACTTGAAACATCAATTTGAAAATAACCATTTAATGAAGATAGTGTAGATGTGGAGAATCCGGATATTGAAACGTAATCATTATCTCCAAATACGTGGAAAGGTTCTATAGTTACGTTTACCTTCCCGTCCTTTCTCCAAGTAAATAAGGCATTGTTATATGATTGATATATTGTATCAACTCTATTAATAGTTTTTCCTTTTAACTCTGAAATTTCTGCAGAAATTCCACCACCATTTGTGTTACTATTGTCAAAGTTTAAAGAATCATTTACTTTAAAATTGTCTCCAGGATTTACAATGTCTATAGATTTAATAGATCCTTCTTGAACAGACTCGATGGATATTTTTTGTCTTCTAATTTCATTACTTTCTATGATAAAATCATTATCGGCATTTGGTTCTGAAATCTTATATGGAAGAGTGTTTCTAGAAAGTGACGAGTTATTAAAATCAAATGTTTGATTTAATGTGGGATTTTCACTTAAAGTATTTGATCTAAAAGTGTCTCCAATAAAATATGGGAATTGTGGTTTTCCTGATACTGGATTTATCGATGCGTAGTATGCATATACACCATTCGGAAAATCTTCGGTTTTTGCAAATCTTCCATTATTTCTATCAAGATCTCCACTTCCATTTTCATATCTATAGTCTTCGACGAAAAATCCTAGAGGGAAGTTGGATGTTGATGGTCTGTCATAAACATTAGTTGTGTTTTTAACATAACTAGAAGTCATCGTTTTGATACCAGAGTTTATATTTTCTGGATCTGGGGATGAATATGACCCATAGATTGGATTTCCATCATATGCCCATCCGATGATTCCGGAAATGTCTGATCCATCATCTTGGAAAGATGACCTCAATGTATCAAAATATCCGGATACAGAATATGATAACTCATCATCAACGTCTCTTAAAATTTCAGTTTGTTGTGTCGAAAGTTTTTCAACTTGATTAACGGACAAAGATCTAATAGAACAATCAAATATTTGATCCTTTCCACTTGGAATGACTTCAATAGTGCTAGAAGTTGAATATCCAATACCTGCATTAATTATTCTTAGTTCAGAAACTTTGCCGTCAGAAATTATTGCTCTTAATTTAGCACCCGTTCCAGATCCAGTTGGATCACTAACAATAACATCAGGAATTGAAAAATAATCAAATCCACCGAATTGAAGATTAACTTCATTTACTGATCCATTAACTATGATTGGAGAGAACTGTGCATCTCTGCCATTTTTAATTGTTAATGATGGTTTCTTTTGAAGATTTAAAATATTGGATCCATATCTTGTTCCTGGTTCATAAAGATATACTTGTTTGATTGATCCTTTGATAACAGGTGTCAAAGTTACAGACTGTATTTGAGTAGTTGTCCCAAGTCCAACTACTGTAACTTCAGCCGATGCCCGAATATCGGGATACTTAAATTGCTGAAAACCTGTCCCTGTTGAAGACAACTTTACAAAGTTTTTCTGCTCATAATTTGTGATGTTAGTACCACCAACACCCGCATCACAAACTCTGAACGAATTATTGTTTTCTTTTAAGATATAGTATTGATTGGTTGTAGTTAAACCAGAAATATTTTGTGGCTGTGTGGATCCTAGTCCAACAACTGATGCATACTCTACGATTTCACCACTAGAAAAACCATGATTAGTAAAGTTAATCAAACTTTGTGATGTGGAAATTCCTGATGGTTTTACCAAAAGTTTTCTATTTGTGAATGTTCCACCATCAATAACCTTTATTTCCGAAATAGTTTTCTTTGCAGTTCCGGTTAAAAATTTGTGAGTTCCACTTAGAGAAGTAGTTCCAAAAGAAATAACATTTGCATTGGATTGATAATCATCAAAAGTATTGAACAGTTGAACAGTAGTATTATTATCAATCTTCACAAAATAATTTTTATTATCAACTAATGCAGATACTCCTAGACCGATACTGATATTTTCATTTCCGTTATTTCTATAAGTAACTTCTTCACCATTTGTTAAGTTATGATCACTTAAAAATGTAAGTTGTGATGTAGTAGTGCTTATTCCCCCACCTTCAGTAGTTGCTCTACCGTCGAATAATATCTCTCTTCTCTTTACAACTGTTACTGGTTCAAAAGAACCACCAGATCCATTTCCACCAGTAACATTGACTGACAATACTTCTTTGATATCAAAATCTTGCTTATCAACAAAAATTTCTTGTACAGAACCACTTATCACTGGTTGAACCAATGCGGTTGTTCCCAACCCTGCAGAAACCACTATTTTTGGTGGATTGATTACATCAAAACCAGATCCTCCATTCAAAATATTTACATTTTCAATAGGACCAGAATAAATCTTATCAAAAGTTTTATAGTTGGAAATTTCAACCCCATTAATCAGCATTCCAGTTGTTCCTGGAATTGTTTTTTCTCCGGTTCCGTTTTTAATATTTGGATTTAGAGTAAACTTCTTTAAAACTTTTTGTGGATTTATTGTTCTCGATTTTTGAGAATATAAAACAAAACTATGTGTTTCGAGTGGTATTGTTGAAGACTCAAACTGAACAGCATTGGAATCAGAGTCTAAAAATGAGTTTGAAGTAAAAAGTTTTATCTTTTTGGGGTTTGATAAAACTTTAACATAGTAAGAACCCTCAGATAATCCGCTGAGAGGGGTTCCAGATGCCGTGTATTGGATTTTTTCTCCACTTATGAAGGGAACATTGGTATCAAATAAAATGGAGGTATACAAACCCGTTGCGGGATCTAAATCGGATAAACTTCCAGAAGTTGCAGAAATTGATGCAGAATTTAAAGTCTTTGTTATTTTGTAAGTATATGTGTTTCCAAATCCATTCCCCCAAGAAGGCAAAGAATTTGATGCGACATACGCATAATCATCATTATCTAAGTATAGATTTTGAACATCCGAAATAATGCTATCATTTCCATATTTAAATGAAATGGAAGAACTATTTGCTTTATTAATTTTTCTTCTTATCTTATAGTTTTTACTTGCAACTGGAGTAAATCCAGTTAAGTTTCCTATAGATAATGATTTTGACTGAAAGGGTATATTTGCATCAATATAAGGTTTAGATGAAGATTCTGTTGGAAACACAACAGTGTTTGTCGTTTCATCTATAAACTCTACAAGATCTCCTTTTTTAAATTGAGATTTATCTACCGATGTTTTTAATAAAACCGATGCTCCATCAAAAGAATCAATACTGACAGAAGAGCTAGTGTTATAAATCCAAGAGTTTGCAAAAATTTCTTTATATGTTTTATTTTGCTCCGGATTTTTAACTAATGTGCCAACATTTTTAACAGTTATTATATCACCTTCACTAACAGAAATCGTTTTTGACTTTTGTACAAAATCAGATAAAACACCTGTAAGTCTTAAGACAACCTTTTTTGAAATATCTCCATCTTCATATGAAAAATAAGTATCATCCGAATGAATATTATCGGTAGCAATAATATCACTAGTAACTCCAGAACATCCCAAAAACTGATTAATACTCTTATCAGAATATTCGATAATATTTGATCCAGAATATAATATTCCAGTTTGTCCAAATCCAATTGTAGAATCTACTGATATTACTGATGATCCTACACTCACACTCTCTAAAACTTTTGAACTGGGTGTAACTACAAAATTTCCTTGAACACTACTATTGTCATCATATCCAACAAATAATCCAATCTTAAAATATTGTTTTTGATTTCTTGTAAATGCTTCAACAGATGATATTGATGCATTAGTGGCATCATCTGTTGTTTTTGTTAATGTTTGCCCAACTATTTTTAATGGATTTCCAGAAATTACTTCAGCAACACATATTTCTCTTCTGATAAATTGTGCATCAGATGGTTTAATCAGATAATTTTCAAGATTAATAATCTTTGGAGTCTCTCCATATAATACGTTGAATAAGATTCTAAATGAATCATCCGTTCCCTTTGTCTCATAAAAAGATCTTGCTTCTTTGATAAAGTTTCCGGCATTGATTCTTGAATCAAAAACTCTATCTTCGAATCCTGGAGTATATGTAAATTTCAGTTTTTTGTAGAATTCTTTTAGAAATAGTGAACTCAGATTCTGTATCTTTGCATTACTACTGTGAGATTCTGCGGTTGATGTGGAGAAGACTAACTCTTCTTCATTCAAATCCGTATGATAACTAGTAATACCTGAGAAACCCCGAACACAACCAGTAAAAGTGTTTGTTGTAATACCAGTATATGTTATAATCTCACTATCTATTTTTAAAAGACCATATTGATTGGGAAATCCTCTTGTGTTTGAAACAGTAATAGTAGTGTCACTTGCACTAATATTGGAGGAAAGTGTAGTAAATCCAACAACCACATCTGGGGTGAGGTTATCTACCTTTAAATATTCATCTAAATTTTCTACAATATCAACAGGTCCGCCTTGATATTCTTGAGAAATGTAATATTGCTTTAAAAAATCTACTGCCTTTGGACTTTCATCCAAGACAAATTCTGGTAACTGATTGGAAATTATGTCCTGAATCTTTACTCTAGATTCAATCCCAGTCTGTATCATACTACTCTCTGATTAAACTTCCGTTTGAATAACTTGATGTGTAAAAATCTCTGTTGAAAACAGTTCCAGATATTTCATCACCAGATGAAATAACATCTTTAATCATATTTATTTTGGTTTTTGACATATCAAAATTGAGATAAAGATCTCTCAAACCAACTACATCATTGGACTCTGGGAAAGCCTGTATTTCTATAACATTATTTGGTTTTACCGTAGAAACTATATTTACTGTTCCTAGGTTGATTTCACCCTTTACATAATCAACTGTCCCTGCAGACTTGGCAATAACTCTTACAGAACCATCCGGAATATTTTTAACAATTGATAAAATTCCCGTTTTCTTATCTGCATTTGGAACATCAGTCAAATAAACAATATCAGATTCACCAGATATTCTAAATCCGGTCGATTTAATATTTTTGCCTTCATCCGAAACATGGAATTGGTTACCAAAACACAACTCATATTGTGCAAACTGATTTAACAGTGCTACCAAGTTTCTTCTTATTTTAATTCTTGTAATATTCGATGTTACGGCAGTATCAGTATCATCAATAGTTCTTAAAACTTTACTGTATCTGAATCTACCACCAAACTTATTCAAATCACTTGATTGTGAATAACTTGTAAGTGAGTTGGATATTTTTGTTTTTAGATCATTTGCAGTTGATACCATAGAGTCATTATAATAAACAAATGAATCTGCCTCAACATATAATATTTTGAGATCGACTATTTTTTGATTAATACCAGAAATAGAATACTGTTTTAGTTTTGATAAAATCCTCGATTTATTAAAGTCGGATACTAAGAATCCATTTTTGGGTTTAATTGAAATTTGAACCGTACCAAAGGCAGGAGGGTCTAGTTCTTCACCACCAACAACTGATACTGATTCAGTATCTGGATAAATCGTTTTTATAATTGTTTCATAGTCACGTCCAGTAACTGCCCTATTCTGTGCAGAATAAATCCTGGGCGCAAAATACTTGATAGAATCTATGGTTTCAATTTCTGATCCATTCTGAGATGATTGTACTGTTGTAACAGTGAATGGTTGGGGTGAGACTGGATTACCATTACTATCAACTATTCTTCCAGAGAAAGAGAAGTTCGTGGATCCATTACCCTCCTTCCCATCTGTAACCAAATAGTTTACCGTAATAATTTCACCAGTTTCTAATTTTCTACCAATTAGTCCATCACCAAATAAGAGTTGATATTTTTCATCCTGAATTTCTTGAATCAAGTAAATATACGAAGATCCAGTTACATCAGTAATATTATTGATCAACTTATATTCTACACCTAATCCAGAATCTCCTTCTTTCTTTACATATACTTTAATTGTTGATGTATCAATAAAAGAGTTGTCAAGAATAAATCTCTGGTCAAGAGAAGAATCGACAACAAATTGCTTTGTAAGATATGTTCCTTGACTTACTTCAATATTTTCAAATGTTGCAGTTCTTTGGGTTGTAGGAACACCATCTATTGTAATGTCCGTTACTGTAGTTGGTAACTGAATATCCTCTAAAATTGAAAATGTATATGACGTATCATTCGTATTTCCAACACAAGTAAGACCTCTTTTCAATACGAGTGTTGGTGTGGTTGTATTTCTTACACTCACTGTAAAGGTAACAGATGCCTTTGCAGCAGTTCTTGACTTTGGTACGTATCCAATGTTCCTTGCGAGGGATACAACGTTCTCACGGAGGGTTGCAGAGTCTAAGAAAGACTCATTTACAACCATATTAGAGTTGAATGCAGTGATATATGTGTTGTATGCAAGAGTATCGATCAATACGGAAAAATTAGAGCCCTCAAAATCAAATCCTGTAAAATCAGAATTAGCACGGAGATAACTCCGAATGGACTCTTTTATTTGATCGAAATCGAGATCTGTAAATTTTGTAAAAGGCATATTATCTTGTTGCCTCTAATAGGAACGAATATTCTTGTGTCGGAAACTCTTGTCCAATAATATCGAAAATCACTGTGACCTCAAATTCATTTTGATCTGGTCTCGGAAATACTTCAACCTGCAAATTATCAACTCTTGGTTCGAAATTTTCAATCGATATTTGAATTTGGTCACTGATTACTGATGCAGTACCAAAATCAACAAACTCAAATAGACTTCCTCTTACATCAGACCCAAATAATGGGTTAAAAAACTTTTCGGTAGGTATTGTTTGAACAATATTTCTCACAGATCTACGAATTGCCGCCTCATTTTTGAGAACTCGCAGATCATTTGTAATAGGATGGGGTTCAAATGATAAACTAATATCTTTGAATGCTCTAGATATCCTCCGATTTGCCATTTTGACTAGAGTTTTCTGACTTTATTTATACCCTCATTCATAAATTGGTTCGGTCCCGTACTCCCAATCATCATAATCCTCATCATTGCGAATTTTTTCGTGCAATTCTGCTTGTTTTTTGAAGTTATGACGTGGTGCATTGTCGTGCATGACCTCTGTTAGCACTCGTTTTGGTTTTTCTTGCATAGATCCATAGTCAGATACGAGTTTTGTAGTTCCCCACATCTCTCTCATATACTCATTATTTCTATCGACAGGTGAATTGCCCATTGTAGCTCCTGATTTACTGCGAAATCAGAACTTTTAGAGGGGTTGCTATCCCTATTTTTATTTATTTTCACTCTCCTCGGATGTTTCTTCACGTTCTTTTGCCGTTTTCCAGAAATATTCGTCCTCACGACCCATTCCAAGTCGATCATTTCCATTTTCAACTTGATAATATTGAGTTGAAACCTTAAAGTCTGGCATTTTTGGATCTACTGGTGTCAGACTATTATCAAAAATACGCAATCTGTTGTTTGGATAGAGAGCATACTGACCATTTTCAAGTTCAATCAGGTTATGTGACTTGTGTTCGGCAGGATTTTCACTGGTTGCCCAGTCAACATAGTCTGGATCATGATGATAGTTATCAATTGTACAAACATAAGTGCCCTTTACAACACCGTGGTCTCTTGTATAACATTCAAAATCCATACTTCCAATGAATTTTTTATCAATACTGATAACACCATAATCCATACAGTTCCAAAACTGTAGGTTTGGTAGATTCATATCGGGATCAGGTAGTTTGGGACGAGATAAAAACGCACTAATTGGCAACTTATCGTACATTGCCGCATACTCGGGCAAATATGTCTCAAAATAAAAAGCACGTCCAGGAATCGACTTTGCCGATACCCAGACGCCTTTAACAAATTCACCGTGCCCACTCTGATGGTCTGTAAGATATTCTTTACGAACCCATACTTCTTGTGATGGTAGATTGGTGATTAAACAACTCATTTATCCTTTACCTTGTCCTCGATACATTTTACGTTTTCCATTACGAGACGTGGCGGCATACTTTGTATTCTTGCCGGATCCTTGACGAGTTTTCTTCGGCTTACCGGGCATAAAGCCGTCTTTGTAAATACCAATCTTTGAACGAACTGCCATAATACTCCTTAAATTTCAAACATTTTTGTTTCAAGATCTTGAGGTCTTGGAGAACCTTTCTGATAATACTCTATCGAAAGGTCCTCCATAATATCAAAATACTCATCCTCCGTCAAGTTCTTATAAAGTATGTTTCCCTTATGGAGGATTGTATATTTTGTCTGACTCATCAGATAATCCTTGACTTTTCGTGACCAACTCTGATACGAGGATCGCACCAAATCTCAAATCCTGCTTCGATAGCATCGAGACAGAATGATACATCTTCTCCACACATATCCTGAACTTCTCCACTCTCAAAAATCTGCATCTTTGGTGCAAACCAAGGATACTTCATATCAGAGTGCTCAAAGACTCCGTGCTTGATTAGAACCCATCCGAAACCTGTATAGTCTACGGTGAATGGTTTCTTACGCTTGGAGATACTCTCAAGTGTTTCGTGGTTCATTACACCACCATTGTTACGGAAATCTTCCTCTTCCATCCAGTGTGCAACACTCGTGGTACGACCGTCTTCGGTACAATACCATCCACTGGCAATGTCCTGATCCATCAGAACCAACTGCCAGAACTTTTCTGTATTGAATACAATATCACTATCAATCCATAACTGATAATCATAGTGCAACTTTCCGTCCCAGGGAATCTGATCCGGTCCTCGCAGTACATTCGCACCTAAGCATTTGCATCTTGCAAAATTTACCATTGATGAATAATCTTGCGAGATCTGAATGCTTGCTCCTGCCTGCACAAGATCAAAACAAAGTTGTACAAAGTTTTTGAGATATGTATAAGAGACTCCTCTACCGGGTAGGCAAAACACAACGGTCTTGCCTTTGATCATTTCTTTTGCCTTATCATAGTCCCACTCTGCAGTGCTCTCTGATGGTTTGGGTGTCTTTGCTTTAACGGTGAATCCTTTAGCCATAACTGTAAGTAACTACGTCAGTATCATAACACTCTATCTATACAAAGTCAATAGACTAGTCAATATCACTAATAATGATACAGTCGTTCTCAACCTCAATGTTTACTTCTACTCCCTCGTACCACCCCTTCTCATCACAAATCCACTGAGGTATTGTGACATAATACTCACCGGTTACTGGATCGATCTCTACCGTCGTAAAATTTTCCTGCGGATTTTTTTGCATTTCTTTGAACTCTACCATTGATTTTATATATGAAAAAATTTTTTATGAGAGTGATATTTAGAAGTCGATTTGGGTCGTTTATAGCTTAGGGAAGTTAGGGGTTTTTATATACGGGGGGCATCACGGCGGGCAACACATAAGGGGGCATAATACCCCCTAACTGCTGTATCACGAACGAATGCCTAAAGTGATAACTTCCTGCGGATATCTCTCTCTACTTGATTCAATGCATGACGACAGGAAGGTGTAGATGCCGTGTGAATCTTGACTCCAGTGCGATGCCTCCAGACTAAATGTTTGTTTGATCGATATAACTCAAACTCATAAGATTGCATGAGTTTGGTGAGTGCCTTCTGGTGTTTCATGATGCAGTCTGAAAACGATTGTTGTTGAAGTTGGCATAACTGAAGAGACGACGATTCACCAACTTATAAGTACCGAACTCATTGGAGTAAACATAACCTTCGGCATCGATTCGATCGTATCCAATGTATGCTTCGGGACCAAGATTACGGCAGAGATAGAGTGCATCATCCTTGATAGATTTCACGAGTGCCCATAACCCAAGCAGAAGAGGATCGCAGTCAAAATCATCATTCACGACGGGACGATTCTCA
>Ga0209536_100002637_pt1 | contig 29233 bp, 23 predicted proteins | sample DeeMarSeWOR28_12_FD_187461 | JGI IMG/M metagenome (GOLD analysis project Ga0209536, IMG submission 187461) | Marine sediment microbial communities from White Oak River estuary, North Carolina - WOR-2-8_12 (SPAdes) (version 2) | ecosystem: Environmental > Aquatic > Marine > Intertidal zone >...
GCGGCTCGACCCGGAGCACCTCGACTCCGCGCTCGGCGGCGCGATCCAGCACCGCAGACGCCGGCCGCCCGTCCCAGTCCGGATGCCACTGGAGCATCAGCAGCAGGCGGTGGCCGCGACGCTCGGCCTGGTCGGCGAGGCGGTCCACCAGCAGTCGGGCCACGGCCATCCCCTGCCGGTGGACGCGAACGCTGTCCGGGAGGAGCCAGGCGTCCGGGTCGAGGCGGCGCATCACCAGGTCCGCAAGGAAGCTCCAGCGGATCGCGCGCCGCCAGAGCGCCTCCTCCGGCGGGCCCCGATGCGGCTGAGGAACGGGCACGTTGCGCAGCGCCAGCGCGTCGCCTTCGACCTCGAAGTAGGGCTTCCAGGCGTAGCGGTAGGCGTACTCGCAGCGGTTCACGTCGTCGGGGATGAGGCTCACGATCAGCGTGTCCGCAGCCGGAAAGCGCTCGAGCAGCGCCTCGGAGCGCAGCGTGATCTGGTCCAGTCCGTAGCCGAAGACGCCGCCGTTCAGGACCGGGCGACCGACCAGGCGCTCGAGCTGGGCGGGCCAGGTCTCGGAGTCGCTCACCTCGTCTCCGAAGGTGAACGAGTCGCCCACGGCGAGGATCGGTGCCCCCTCCGGCCTGGGGCCCGCGCCGTTGCTGCGCAGGCCCTCCGCGGTGATGGTGACCGTCGTGCCCCACACGTTGCGCGGCGCGTCGCCCGGCGTCGGCACGAACCCGAGCCGCGGATCGTGACTGCCGGGATAGAGCTCTCCCAGCATCCGCACACCGGCGGCGGGAGTCGGAAGTGCAAAGAGTGATGCGCGCTGGATGCGCAGCGCGAGCTCGAGGACGACGAGGGTGCCGGTCAGCGAGAGCAGCATCGCGAGCACCGCCAGCCACCGCGCTCCCGGGCCGGCACGCCTCGGGGGCGCCTCGCTCCCGCTCCCCCCCAGCGACGCTTCCGACATCGCCGCGAGTATAGGTTCCCGGCCTCCGGCGGAAGCCGCATCGAGCGAGAAGAGCCAGGGCACGCGGTCGCCCTGCTAGCCTCCGGGACGATGCGCGCCCATGCCCTGATCGCGCTGGCACTCGTCGCAGGCGTGTTCGCGATCTATGCACCGGTGCGAAATCACGAGTTCGTCGACTACGACGATCCCGTCTACGTCGAGAAGCTGCGACCGGGTCTCTCCGCGGAGGGGCTGCGCAGGGCCTTCCAGGAGCCGGTGGTCGCCAACTGGATCCCGCTGACGATGCTCTCGCTGCTGGTGGGGCAGGCAGTGCACGGGCCGGACGCCGGGGCCCACCTGGTCGTCAACGTCGCGCTGCACGCAGCGACGGCGGTCGCCCTGTTCGCGACGCTCTCCGCGGCGACCGGCGCGATCCTTCCGAGCGCGTTCGTGGCCGGCGTGTTCGCGGTCCACCCCCTGCACGTGGAGTCGGTGGCCTGGGTCTCTCAGCGCAAGGACGTGCTCTGCGGGATCTTCTGGATCCTGGCCCTCGCGGCCCACGGAGCGTACGTGAGACGCGGGGGGGCGATGCGCTATGCGGCCGTCTTCGCGAGCACCCTGTTGGCCCTGCTGTCGAAGCCCATGGCGGTCACCCTGCCCTTCACGCTGCTGCTCTTCGACTACTGGCCTCTGGGCCGGCTGCGCGCACCCGGACGCCCCCTGCCCGGCCTGCGCCCCCTGGCCCGTGCCGTGAGGGAGAAGCTGCCCCTCTTCGCGCTGGTGGCGGTCGCCAGCGTCGTGACCTTCCAGGTCCAGTCCGGCTCGGGCGCGGTGGCGAGCTCCCACGCCCTGCCCTTCGGGCTGCGCGCCGCGAACGCCGTGTCGTCGATCGCCGCCTATCTGGGCGACGCCTTCTGGCCCGCAGGTCTCGCCGTCTTCTACCCGCATCCGCTGGAGCCCGCCCCGACGCTCGTCCTCGCGGTCGCAGGCCTGGGTCTCCTGGGCATCACCCTGACTGCGCTGCTCCAGGTCCGCGCGCGGCCCCACCTGCTGGTGGGGTGGCTGTGGTTCGTCGGCACACTCGTGCCGGTGCTCGGCCTCGTGCAGGTGGGCGAACAAGCCCGCGCCGACCGCTACACCTACATCCCGCTGATCGGACTGGCCCTGGCCGTGGGCTTCAGTGCGTCCGAGCTGGGTGCGCGCTTCCCGCGCACGCGACCCGCCTGGATCGCCACGGGAGCGCTCGCGCTCCTCGCCCTCACCGTCTCGGCCCGCGGGCAGGTCCTCCACTGGCGCGACTCCCTGACGCTCTACGCCAGGGCCCTCGCCGTCACGGAGGAGAACGCCTTTGCTCACCGCGGGCTCGGCCGGGCGCTGCGGCGCGCGGGTCGCATCGAAGAGGCCGAGCGTCACCTGTTCACGGCGATCGCGCTCGAGCCGGGGCGGGCCGCGAACCGACGCGAGCTGGCCGAGATCCGCGCGCAGCAGGGGGACGTGGAGGGCGCGATCGCCCATTACGAGGCCACCCTCCGGGCCGACCCGGGTGACCTGCGAGCGCAGGTCAACCTGGGCCAGCTGCGGGTGCGGGCCGGCCGCTTCGACGAGGCACACCGCACCCTGAGCGACGCGCTCGCGCGGTCGCAGGGCGGGACGCCCCTGCCCGCGGCCTATCGCCGGATCGTCCACGTCAACCTGGCCCGGACCTTCGCCGTACGAAACGAGCTCGCGCCGGCGAGAGAGCACGCGGAGCGGGCCATCGCGCTGGACCCCCGAAGTCCCGGGCCCCGGGTCGTCCTGGCGGATCTGGCGCTTCGGGCGGGCGACCCATCCGCCGCGCGCGCCCAGCTCGACCTGGCGGAGCGCCTGGCCGAAGACGGCGGCGACGCCGCCCTCGCCGCGACGATCCGCGCGCGTCGGGAGCGGATCGGCCCTCCGGCAGCTCCCTGACGCCCTCCGATGGGGACGATCCGCCACATCGCCCCGCGATGGGGCACTCTCTCTAGCGGTAGAGTCCTGTCGAACGCGGAAGAAGGAGCCGGCATGTATCGGTGGTGTTGGGGACGTGGGATCGGAGTCGTCGGGGCCGCGATCCTGGCGGTGGGGCTGGCCGTGCCCGTGGAGGCCCAGCAGTCGAAGCCCCCGCCGAAGCTCAACCCGAAGCGCGGCCAGGGCAAGCCCACCTGGGAGTGGCGCAATCCAGCGCTCCGCGAGTACGTGAAGCACGAGGTCTCCGACGAGCCGCTGCATCAGGCGGCCGCCCAGGGCGACGTAGAGAAGCTGAAGGCACTCCTTGAGGCCGCGGCGGACATCGAGGCCACGGCGGGCAAGGTCGAGGCGCGCCCGCTTCACGAGGCGGCCTTCGCGGGCCAGGACAAGGCCGTCGCCTTCCTGCTCGAGGCCGGCGCCGATCCGAACGCCACCGACAAGGGGGGGATGACGCCCATCCACCTGGCCGCCCTCGAGGGCCACGAAGGGGTGGTGAAGCAGCTCCTCGCCACGAAGAAGGTGGACCTGGCGGCCGCGAACGACCGCGGCATGACGCCCCTCCACATCGCCGCCCGCGAGCAGCAGCACGAGATCGCCGTGGTGCTGATCGAGGCCGGGGCCGACGTCGACGCCGTGGGCGTGCGGCGCTGGGCGCCGATCCACTTCGCCGCCCGCAGCGGCGACCTGGTCCTCGTGAAGCTCATCGTGGCGAAGGGCGGCGACATCAGCATCTCGCGGCCGAACGGCTGGACGGCGCTCCACCACGCGATCCAGTCGCGCCAGATCGAGATGGTGGCGTTCCTGATCGAGAAGGGTGCGGACGTGAACCGCCTGACCACGGGCGGCGTCCGCCCGCTGCACGTGGCGAGTCAGGAAGACGCCCCCGAGATCGCCGAGTACCTCCTGACCCACGGTGCCGAGGTGGACGCACCGGGCGGCGGCGGCATCACCGCACTCCACGCCGCTGCGGTCAACGGCCGACCCGAGATCGCGAAGGTCCTGCTCGCCCACGGTGCCAGCCTGGAGGCGCGCAACCAGCAGGGACTCACCCCGCTCGAGCTGGCCCGCGCCCACCCCGGAAAGTCGGAGGCGCGCAAGCAGGGCCTCGCGGACATCGAGGCCCTCTTCGAGGCCCACGCCCGCGCCACGAACTGAGCGTCGCCCCGATTGCACGGGCTCGCCTACGCATGCGACGCCCCCACACCCGAGCCCCCGGAGACGACCATGACCCGGCACATCACCCACGACCGCCTCTACGACACCGTCGATCGGGACGACTTCTTCGCCATGATCGAAGTCGATCGCTACGCCGATCGCAGCGACGTGTTCGACGGCATCATCTCGGCCACCGAAGACCACTTCTGGGACCCGACCGACCCGGCCTACGTCGACTTCGACCAGGATCTCGACCTCGCCGAGGAGACGATCCTGCCGCGGGACATGATCGTCGAGCTCCGTTGCGCCGTGGCCGACCGTCTCGACGAGGGCCAGCAGATCGCCCTCGCCAACGAGAACGCCCGCTTCTTCCTGTCGAGCATCCTGCACGGCGAGCAGGGTGCCCTCTCGCTCTCAGCGAGCCTCTGCCAGATCCTGCGCGAGCCGGGCGCCCAGGAGTACGCGGCCAACCAGGCGCGGGAGGAGGCCCGACACGTCGCCGCCTTCTCGCGCTACATCGCCCAGCGCTGGGGCACGCCCCTCGCCGCCGGTCCCACGCTGGCGGGCCTGATGGACGAGGTGGTGCGGGCGCCGGAGGTCTACAAGAAGCTCGTCGGCATGCAGATGCTGATCGAGGGCCTGGCCATGGGCGCATTCTCGACGCTCTACGCCCGCACCAGCGACCCGCTACTGCGACGGATGGTGCAGCTCGTCATGACCGACGAGGCCTTCCACCACAAGTTCGGAAAGATCTGGGCCGACCGCACCGTGCCGAAGCTCACCGAGGAGGAGCACGAGAAGGTCGAGGAGTGGGCCGCCCGCTGCTTCCAGACCCTGCTCTTCAACCTCGTGAATGCGGAGCAGAAGCAGCAGATCTACGCTCGCTTCGGGCTCGAATGGCAGTGGGTCCGGGGGGCCGTGATGGAGGTCTTCGGGGACGAGGACCGCCGGGCCAATATGCGCGAGCCCACCAACATCTTCCGGGTGCTGATCAAGACGCTCCTCAAGGCAGGCATCATCACCGAGCGCACGCGACCCGTCTACGCAGCCTGGGTGGACATGGAGGAGCTGCGGGCCGAGGACGACGAGGTGGCGGGCCAGGTCGTCGCCGACGAGGGCGTGGACCTGCTACGGGAGATCAATCGCGACCGCCGCCGCAGCGCCCGCAACCGCGCTCGCGTGGGCTGAGCCCGCGCACCACCACGCCCCCACACGAGTCGCCTTCCGTCCTGCTGGACCCGGGCTCGGCCGGGAGCCTATGATGGCGCCGGCCCGCCCGACGCCGTGGGCCCCGGCACCCCAGCGCGAGGCGGAAGCATGGCCGAACACTTCGATCTCCTGATTCGCGGCGGAACCCTCGTGGACGGGAGCGGGTCGCCGGGCCGCCGCGGCGACCTGGCCATCCGGGACGGCCGCATCGCGGCGGTCGGCGAGGCGCGGGGAGACGCCGACCGCACCCTCGACGCCAGCGGCTGCGTGGTCGCGCCGGGCTTCGTGGACATCCACACGCACTACGACGCCCAGGTCTTGTGGGACCGGATGCTCACCATCTCGCCCTGGCACGGCGTCACCTCGGTGGTGATGGGCAACTGTGGATTCGGCATCGCCCCCACCCGCCCCGAGCACCGGGACCTGATCCTGCGCACCCTGGAGAGCGTCGAGGGAATGTCCCTCGAGGCGCTGCGCAGCGGCGTCGGAGACGATTGGCCCTTCGAGACCTTTCCCGAGTACCTCGACGCGATCGAGGAGCGCGGCACCGCGATCAACGTAGGCGCCCTGGTGGGTCACACGCCGCTGCGCCTCTACGTGATGGGCGAGGAGGCCACGGAGCGCGAGGCCCGCGAGGACGAGATCGCGCAGATGCGAGCGCTGGTGCGCGAGGCCATCGACGCCGGGGCGATCGGCTTCGGCACCTCGAAGGCGCCCACTCACGTGGGCTATGCGGGACGCCCCGTGCCCTCCCGCGCCGCCTCCCTGGCGGAGATCGAGAGCCTCGCCGGAGCCCTGGGCGAGGCCGGGCGTGGCGTGGTCCAGGCGACGGTGGGTCGCGGGCTCTTCCTGGACGAGCTGGCCGGAATCCAGCGCCAGACCGGACGCTCGGTGAGCTGGACCGCGCTCCTGGCCGGCCTCTTCGGCCCGGACGGCCATCACCGCGTGCTCGAGGAGACGAGCCGACTCCAGGCCGAGGGCGTGGATGTGGTCCCCCAGGTCTCGTGCCGGCCCCTGGTCGTCGAGTTCCAGTTCAAGGCGCCCTTCCCCTTCGAGAGCCTGTCGATCTTCAAGCCGGTCTCGGCGGCAGACTTCGAGGGCCGCAAGCGCATCTACGCAGACCCGGAGTTCCGAGCGGCCTTCCGGGAGCGCAGCGAGCAGGGCGTGCTGACGGGACGGTGGAGCGACATGATCATCACGGAGTGCCCGGGACGACCCGAGCTGGCCGACCGCGACGTCGCCGTCGTGGCGGCGGAGCGCGGCGTCCACCCGGCGGACCTCGCCCTGGACCTGGCCCTGGCCTCGAACCTGGAGGCGCGCTTCCGCATGCCCGTGGCGAACACGGACGAGAAGGCGGTGGCCGAGCTGCTCCAGCACCCCAGCACCATCCTCGGACTGTCCGACGCCGGCGCCCACGCCAGCCAGCTCTGCGACGCCTGCGCTCCCACCCACCTGCTGGCCCACTGGGTCCGCGAGACCGGAACGCTCTCCCTGGAGGAGGCGGTGCGTCAGCTCACCTCGGCCACCGCGGAGCGCTTCGGCATCGGCGACCGGGGACGCCTGGCCGTCGGCCGCGCCGCGGACGTCACCGTCTTCGACCCGGAAACCGTCGGCTGCTCGCCGCTGCGACGCGTGAGCGACTTCCCGGCCGGCGCGGACCGGCTCGTCGCCGACGCCACCGGCATCCGGGCCGTCGTGGTGAACGGAACCCCCATTCGCATCGAGAACGAAGACGTCGTGGACGCGGAGGGCGTCCTTCCGGGACAGCTCCTGCGAGGAGGAACCTCTTGACCTACCCCATCATCTCCGCGGACTCCCACATCACCGAGCCGCCGCACACCTACGTGGACTTCATCGATCCCAAGTGGCGCGACAAGGCTCCGCGCATGGAGCACCACGAGGGCCTGGGCGACGCCTTCTTCGTGGACGGGATGGAGAAGCCCGTCCCCATGGGCCTCGTGGCCGCCGCCGGCAAGCCGCCCGAGGAGATCCGCGTCATGGGCGTGCGCTTCGACGAGATGCACAAGGGGGGATGGGATCCGGACGCCCGCATGGAGGAGCAGAAGCGGGACGGCGTCGCGGCGGAGATCATCTACCCCACGGTGGGCATGGTCCTCTGCAACCACCCGGACTTCGCCTACAAGAAGGCCTGCTTCGACGCCTACAACCAGTGGGTCGCCGGGTACTGCGGCGCCCACCCGGAGCGCCTCATCGGCTGCGGACAGACCGCCATGGCGTCGCCGGAGCAGGCCATCGAAGACCTCCGGGCGATCCGCGAGCTCGGGCTGCGCGGCGTCATGATGCCCGGCAACCCCGCCCTCGAGGACTATCACTCCCGGATCTACGACCCGTTCTGGGAGGCGGCGATCGAGCTGGGGCTGCCCCTCTCGTTCCACATCCTCACCGATCGCAGCTACGCCTTTCGGCACCTGCCCCGGGGCCCGGCGATGAACGGGTTCCTTTCGATCGTCCGGGGCTGCCAGGACATCATGGGCACCCTGGTGCTCGGCGGCGTCTTCGAGCGTCATCCGGAGCTCAAGGTGGTTTGCGTCGAGGCCGACGCCGGCTGGGTCCCCCACTACATGTACCGGATGGACCACGCCTACAAGCGTCACCGCTACTGGCTGCCCGCCGGGCAGGAGCTCTCGAAGCTGCCCTCCGAGTACTTCCGGGAGAACATCTACACGACCTTCCAGGACGACTGGGTCGCCTTCAAGACCGCGAACCTGATGAACTGGCGCAGGCTGATGTGGGCGAACGATTTCCCCCACAGCGACTCCACCTGGCCCTGGTCCCAGGAGATGCTGGCGGAGCATCGGGCAGACCTGACCGACGAGCAGGCGAAGGCGATCCTGTCGGACAACGTGGCCGACCTCTACGGGCTCGACCTGACGCCGCTCCACTAGACTCCGCGAGCGAGAACCAGTCGGGACGACGCCGCGAATGGCTCTCGTCCAGGGGGAGCACGAAGTGCGGGAAGATCGGGCCTCCACCGTCCTGGCCGCAGACGTCGGCGGCACCAACACGCGGATGGCCCTCTTCCGGTCCGCCGGAGCCACCCTCGAGTGCCTGGAAACGCGTGTGGTTCCGAGCCGTTCGGACGAAAGCCTCGAGCAGGTTCTCCGGGCCTTTCTGGCCGACCTGGGCGGAACGCCGCCGGACGCCGCCTGCCTGGCGATCGCCGGCCCGGTGATCGACGAAGCGGTCTCGGTCACCAACCTGCCCTGGAAGGTCGAGGCCAGGGCCCTCTCCCGAGCGCTCTCGATCGAGCGCCTGCGGCTCATGAACGACCTGGAGGCCACGGCCCTGGGCATGCTGCACCTCCCGGACGACGCCTTCGCCATCCTCCAGACCGGCTCGCGACCAGCCGGCGCCGGGCACGTGGCAGTGGTGGCCGCGGGCACCGGCTTCGGCGAGGCGGCCCTGGTCTGGGACGGCGAGCGACATCAGCCCATGGCCACCGAGGGGGGCCACTCGGGCTTCGCCCCCCGCGACGAGCGGGGGCTCGCACTCTGGCAGCATCTGCGCCGCGCGCACGGACGCGTGAGCGTCGAGCGGGTCGTATCCGGGCCGGGCCTCGCCGCCATCTACGCGCTGCTGCGCGCCGACTCCAGCACCCCCGAGCCGCCCGCCCTGGCGAGCCGGATCGCGGAGAGCGACCCGAGTGCGGTCGTCGCCGAGGCGGGGCTCGCCGGCGAGGACCCGATCTGCGCCGAGGCCCTGGCGTTCTTCGTCGAGAGCTACGGAGCGGCGGCCGGCGATGCGGCGCTGCGACACCTCGCCCTCGGCGGCGTGATCCTCGGTGGTGGGATCGCGCCGAAGATCCTGCCCGCCCTGCGCGAGCCACGCTTCCTCGCGGCCTTCCTGGACAAGGGACGCTTCGGCGCCCTGCTCGCAACGCTACGGGTCTCGGTCTGCCTCGCGCCGAACCCGGCCCTCGAGGGCGCCGCCCACCTGGCCCTGCGCGCGATCTAGCCCGAGCTCATTGGTCAGCGCGCGGCGAAGGTGGAACGACTTCGGGCGGGTGAGCACCTCGTAGCCCACGCGCGAGAGGGTGCAGCCGCGACCCGAGTCCTTGACGCCGGTCCAGGCCAGCGCCGGGTCGAGCACGTCGCAGCGGTTCATGAACCAGGTTCCGGTCTCGACGCGGGCGCCCAGGGCCAGCGCCGCGCCCTCGTCGGCGGTCCAGACCGAGGCCGTGAGGCCGAAGTCGCTGTCGTTCATCCGCGCCACCGCCTCGTCGTCGTCGCGTACCCGGGCGATGCCCACCACCGGACCGAAGCTCTCCTCCCGCATCACCCGCGTTTCGGGCCCCGCATCGATCAACACCTGGGGAGCCAGGTAGGGCGTGCCGGGCTCGTCGCGCTCGAAGCGGGTCGCGTCGATACCCGGCTTCGCGCCGGCGGCGACCGCCTCGGCGACCTGCTCGCGCACGAACTCCGCCGCCGATGGCCGGACGACCGGCCCCAGCGTGGTTCCCGGATCCCGGGGATCGCCCAGGCGAAGCGCCGCCACGCCCGCGACGAAGGCATCACAGAACTCCGCGTACACGTCCTCCTGGACGTAGATGCGCTCGATCCCGCAGCAGGACTGCCCCGCGTTGAAGAACGCCCCGTCCACCAGCTCGGGCACGCAGAACGCCAGGTCCGCGTCCGCCCGCACGTAGGCCGGGTCCTTGCCCCCGAGCTCGAGCCCCACGCCGATGAAGCGCTCCACGGCGGCGCGCTGCACGCTTCGGCCCCCGGCCACCGACCCGGTGAACGCCACGAAGTCGATGCCCGGGCTCGAGATCAGTCGCTCGGCATCGGCGTGGGAGGTGTGAAGGCTCTGGAACACCCCCACTGGAAGGCCCGCGTCGTCGAAGCCGGCGGCGAAGCGTTCGCCGCAGAGTGGCGTCTGGGAGGAGTGGCGCAGGATCACCGCGTTCCCGGCGATCAGGGCCGGAACGATCGAGTTGACCGCCGTGAGGAGCGGGTAGTTCCAGGGGGCGATGGTGAGCACCACACCGAGAGGCTCGCGACGGATGAAGCGCGTGAAGCCCGGTCGCGGCTCCGGCACGATGTCGGCCAGCGCCTCGGGTGCGAGGGCGATCATGGCTCGTGCCCGCTCCTCGAGGCCGCGCACCTCGCCCGGACTGTGGGCGATGGGTCGCCCCATCTGCAGCGTGATCTCCCCGGCGATCTCGCTCGTCTGCGCGACCATGGCGTCGACGAAGCGCTCGAGCAGGCTCGCCCGCTCCTCGATCGGAAGCGCCTGCCAGCGCCGCTGGGCGGAGCGGGCCCGGGCCAGGGCCGCCGCGATCTCTGCGGTGTCGGCGAGGGGGCGCTCCGCCACCACGCTGCCGTCCACCGGCGAGATCACCCGCAGCCGATCCGTCACCGCGTCCTCTCCTTCACGCCGCAGCGTATCGCGCCGCGCCATCCGGCGGGTACGCTTCCGTCGTGGAGGAGCGACCCGGCTACCGCTTCCGCTGCCGCCGCTCGGGCAACTGCTGTGCCCGTCCGGAGGGCCTGGTGCGCGTCGACGCCGACGACGTGCGGCGCATCGCCGCCCATCTCGGCCTCGGCGAGGCGGCGTTCCGCTCGCGCCACCTGGCGGCAACCGGCGATCGCCTGGCCGAGGGTCTGGGCGGGCGTTGCCGATTCCTGGAGGAGGGCCGCGAGGCCCACTGCGGGATCTACCCGGTGCGGCCCGCCCGCTGCCGCAGCTGGCCCTTCTGGCCCGAGCTCCGGCGAGCGGACGCGCTCCGCGAGGCGCAGCGCCTGTGTCCGGGGATCGAGCTGGAGACGGAACCCGAGGAGCCCTGATCCGATCGCAGGCCTCACCCGGCCCAGAGCTTGTGCGCGTGCTCCGTGGCGGCCTTGTAGTCCGCCTTCCCGTTGGGTGCGCGGAACATGCGCTCCACGGCGGCGATGCGCTTCGGCGTCTTGTAGCCCGCCAGCCGCTCCCGGACGTGGCTGCGCAGCCCGTCTTCGGCGAAGGAGGCGCCCGCCCGCAACGCCACCAGGGCGGTGACCGCGGTCCCCCACTTCTCGTCGGGCAGACCCACCACGAGGGCATCTTCCACGTCCGGATGGGTCTTCAGCGCCTCCTCCACCTCTTCCGGATAGACCTTCTCTCCGGCGGTGTTGATGCAGACGCTGCCGCGGCCCAGCAGGTTGAGCGTGCCGTCGCTCTCCACCGTGCACCAGTCGCCGGGGACGGAGTAGCGCACGCCGTCGATGGTGGGGAAGGTCTTCGCCGTCTTCTCCGGGTCCTTGTAGTAGCCGAGGGGGATCGGCCCGCAGCGCGCGATGAAGCCGCGCTCGCCGCTGCCCGGCGCCACCTCCCGGAAGTCCTCGGTGAAGACCTTGCAGCCTTCGCCGATCGCGAACTTCGCGGTCTTGGTTCCGCCGCCCGCCGTCGTCACCGACGACCCGAAGCCCACCGCCTCGGAAGAGCCGAAGAGGTCTGCACACGCCATGCGATCGTGGTGCCTGAGCAGTCCATCCTTCACCTCGCGACTCCACATCACGCCGGAGGAGAGCACCGCCTGGAGCGAGCTCAGGTCCCAACGGCCGGGATTCGCCTCGAGCGCGTTCAGCATGGGCTTCGCGAAGGCGTCGCCCACGATCACCACCGACTCCACACCGTGGCGCTCCACCGTGTCGAAGAGCTCCTCGGGGTCGAAGTTGGGGCGGGTGAGCGTCACGCAGCAGCCGCCAGCCGTCATGTTGAGGATCGCCGTCAGCAGGCCCGTGCCGTGCATCAGCGGACAGGCGGGCAGCAGCACCGGTCCAGGCCCGAAGTCGCCCACGTTCTTCGCGTGCACCTCTAGGGAGGGCGGCGGAGCGCCCTGGTTGGCGGGAACCGTGGCGCCTGCGCTGAGCGCTCCCCAGAGATCCTCGGCGCGCCACATCACGCCCTTGGGCATTCCCGTAGTGCCGCCGGTGTAGATGAAGAGCAGGTCGTCTGGCGAGCGCTCGATGCCGAGTGGCGTGCCGTCGCCCTCCTCGCAGAGGGTCGCGAAGCGCTCTGCGAACGCGGGCGGATCGCCGTCGATCTGCAGCCACGCCGCCACCTCCGGCAGGCGCGGGTGCAGGCCCTCGACCCGGTCGGTGAACTCCTCGCCGAAGACGACGAATTTCGCATCGGAGTTGTCGAGGATGTAGTGCAGCTCGTCGTCCAGGTAGCGGTAGTTCACGTTCACGTGGACGAGGCGCGCCTTGAAGCAGGCGGCCAGGGTCACCAGGTACTCGGTGCGGTTGCGCAGGTAGAAGGCGACCTTGTCGTCGGGCTCGGCGCCGCGGGCGATCAGTGCGCGGGCGAGCCGATTCGAGCGCGCGGTGAACTCTCCCCAGGAGACGCGGTCGTCGCCGTGGATCAGCGCTCTCGCGTCCGCCGGCATCACCTCGCCCACTGCGTCCAGGATGTCTCCGAAGTTCCAGCCCATGCTCGCGATCCTCCCTCGACCTTCGGCGCGCATTCTACACGGCCTGGGACGCTCGCGACCGGCTTCTCATCCCGCTGGCGAGGTGATACAAGGAGGCGCGACTCCGGTGTGGGTCGCCACGAGGAGGAACCGATGGCGGATCTGCTGGCCCTGTCCGCGCGCTTCATCGACGAGGGCATCTACGAGGGCCCCGCGGCGGTCAATCGCGTCACGACGGAGCTCTCCGAGGTGGCCGACCGGATCTCCGTGGTCGAGGCCTTCTCCCACGTCGTGAGCTTCGAGACCGACGAGGGCCTGGTGGTCTTCGACACCAGTCTCGAGGTCTTCGGCCCGGCGATCCTGGGCTCGCTGCGGAAGTGGTCCACCCGGCCCGTCCATACGATCGCCTACACCCACGGCCACATCGATCACGTGGGAGGCGCCGGGGCCTTCCTGGCCGAAGCCGCGTCCCGCGGCGACCGCGCCCCGCGCGTGGTCAGCCACGAGGGCGTACCGGCCCGCTTCGCCCGCTACCGCCGCACCAACGGCTACAACGCCGTGATCAACGCGCGCCAGTTCGGCCGGGGCCGGAACATCGGAGACATCGCCAACATGGGCCCCGAGGGCGGGCAGCCCTTCGGACCCGAGCGCTGGGTCGAGCCGGAGACCACCTTCCGCGACCAGCTCCACTTCCGGGTCGCCGACGTCGACTTCGAGCTCCACCACGCGAAGGGCGAGACCGACGACCACCTCTGGGCCTGGATGCCGCAGCGCCGAGCGCTGTGCGCCGGCGACTTCGTGCTCTGGGTCTTCCCGAACGCCGGCAATCCCCAGAAGGTGCAGCGCTACCCGCTCGAGTGGGCCCAGGCGCTCCGCCGCATGGCGGGCCTGGAGGCCGAGCTGCTGCTGCCGGCGCACGGCCTTCCCGTGGGCGGCCGCGACCGGGTGCGGAGCGTGCTGCTGGATTCGGCCGACGCCCTCGAGATCCTGGTCGAGGCCTGTCTCGAGCGCATGAACGCCGGCGCCCGCCTCGACGCGCTGCTCCACGAGATCCGGCTGCCGGAAGGCCTGCTCGAGAAGCCCTACCTGCGGCCGGTCTACGACGAGCCCGAGTTCGTGATCCGCAACGTCTGGCGGCTCTACGGAGGCTGGTACGACGGCAACCCCGCGCACCTGAAGCCGGCCCCCGAGGCCGCCCTGGCCCGCGAGGTGGCGGCGTTGGCCGGCGACGCGCTCACGCTGGCCTTGCGGGGGCGCGCGATCGCCGAGCAGGGGGATCTGCGGCTGGCCTGTGAGCTGGTCGAGTGGGCCGGACTCGCCGCGCCCGAAGACCCCCGGGTCCACGGCGTCCGCGCGGAGGTCTACGCCGCGCGCCGGAAGGCCGAGCTCTCGCTGATGGCCCGCGGCGTGTACGGCGATGCCTCGCGCAGCTCCCGGTCCATCGCGGAGCCTTCGAAGGACTGAGTCGTGCGCGCCGCGCGCCGGTCCTCAGGCCGGTCGGGCGCGCGGGCCGCGCACCAGCACACCGGGGCGTGCGTCGGTGGGCTCTCCGCGCTCGAGGACGACCTCGCCGGAGACGATCGTCGCCTCGTAGCCGCTGGCGTCCTGGAGCAGGCGCCGCCCTCCTGCGGGCAGGTCGTGGGCCATGACGGGGGAGTGGAGCGTCAGCCCCTCCAGGTCGATCAGATTCAGGTCGGCCTTCATGCCCGGCGCCACGACGCCGCGGTCGAGCAGCCCGTAGAGGGCCGCCGTGTCGCGCGTCATGCGCTGCACCGCCAGCTCGACGGGGATGCGCGGACCGCGCGAGCGGTCGCGCACCCAGTGGGTCAGCATGAAGGTTGGGATGCTGGCGTCGCAGATGATCCCGCAGTGGGCGCCGCCGTCGCCCAGACCGAGCACGGCCCGGGGGTGGTGGATCATCTCGTAGATGGGGTCGCAGGTGCGCTGGCTGTAGTTGAGCGCGGGGATGAGGAACATGGTGCGCCCCCCGTCCTCCAGCATCAGGTCGTAGAGCAGGTCGAAGGGATCGCGTCCCGCCCGCAGGGCGATGGCCGCGATCGTCTGATCCGCCTCGGGCTCGTAGTACGGCGGGTTGCCCATCGGGAAGATCGTCTCGGCCACGCTCCCGATCCCGCTCATCCAGTGGTCCATGATCCGCTCTTCCGAGAGGATGCGACGCTTCGTCTCCGGGTCCCGCATGCGCGCCACGCGCTCCTCGAGGGGGAGCGGAAGCAGCGCACGGTAGCTGGGCTTGCCGCTGAAGGCGTGGAAGTCGCTCTGGAGACCCATCAGCAGGCCGAAGGGCCGACCCGCCACCTGGGGCACCAGGTTCGCGCCGCGCTCCGCGGCCTGCTGCGAGAGCGCGAGCTGCTCTCGCCAGAGCTCCGGGGCCGTGTCGACCTGGAGCATCGCGAAGGAGATCGGCCGCTGGATCTCGGCCGAGAGCCGCTCCATCCAGGCGATCTCCTTCACCGGCGCCACCACGTCCTCGCCCGCGGCGCCGGCGCCCGCCACCTCGAACACCCCGCGGCCCAGCTCGCCGAGCACGCGACCGATCCCGAACAGCTCCTCCTCCGCCGCGAAGGTGCCCGGCACCGGCTCCCCGTCCAGCGCCTTGTGGGCGATGGTGCGCGAGGTCGAGAAGCCCAGGGCGCCCGCCTCGATGCCTTCGCGAACGATCGCAGCCATGGCCGCGATGTCCTTCGGCGTGGCCGGCTCGTTGCGCGCCCCGCGCTCGCCCATCACGTAGGTGCGGACGCTGCCGTGGGGCACCTGCGCCCCCACGTCCAGCGCCTTCGGCGCGCGATCGACCGCGTCCAGGTACTCCGGAAAGCTCTCCCACTCCCAGCGGATGCCCTCGGCCAGGGCGGCACCGGGGATGTCCTCCACCCCCTCCATCAGCTCGATCAGGAAGCGGTGGGCGTCGTCGCCACCGCGCGCCGGCGCGAAGCCGACGCCGCAGTTCCCGAAGACGGCGGTCGTGACGCCGTGGTGCCCGGAGGGCAGCAGGTGCGGGTCCCAGGTGACCTGGGCGTCGTAGTGGGTGTGGATGTCGACGAAGCCCGGGGTGACCAGCAGCCCGTCGGCGTCGAGGGTGCGCCGGGCCGGGCCCTCGACCCGGCCCACGGCGACGATGCGCCCTGCCTGGATCGCGACGTCGGCCCGCCGCGGCGGGGCCCCGCTTCCGTCCACCACCGTGCCACCGCGAACGATCAGATCGAACATCCAGCACCTCCGGGACCCCGAGCGTCCCCCGCGTCGCCGACCCTGTCAATCGGGTGATTCCGGCTCCCGCCGCGACGGTGTAGGATCGTCGGTCGGATCCAACAGAGAAGGAGAGGAATCCATGCCGATCGACCGCGACAAGGCGCTGGGGGCGAGCCTCGGAACGACCCAGGGCTCCTACGAAGCCGACGACGTCATCCTCTACCACCTGGGCGTGGGCGCGGGCTTCGACGCCACCAGCGAGCGCGAACTCGAGTACACCTTCGAGAAGAAGCTGAAGGTCCTGCCCAGCTTCGCGGTCGTGGCGGCCAGCTCCTTCAGCAGCCGGGTCCGGCGCGCCGGCGGGGCCGGCGGCGGCATGGGGGGCCTCGGCAAGGTTCCCGGCCTCGAGTTCAACCCGGCGATGCTCCTCCACGGCGAGCAGGAGATCGCGATCCACCAGCCGCTGCCCACGGCCGCGTCCTTCTCCACCGAGGGGCGCATCGCCGAGATCTACGACAAGGGCAAGGCCGCGCTCGCGATCGTCGAGAACGTCTCGAAGGACGAGTCCGGCGAGCCGCTGTTCACCATCCGCATGTCCCTCTTCCTGCGGGGCGAGGGTGGGTTCGGCGGTCCCTCCGGGCCGAAGGCCGGAAACGCGAAGCCGGAGCGAGCGCCGGACGGCGTGGTCGAGTCCCCCACCCTCCCGCAGCAGGCGCTCCTCTACCGCCTGAACGGAGACAAGAACCCGCTCCATGCCGACCCCGAGTTCGCGAAGATGGGTGGCTTCGACACCCCCATCATCCACGGCCTGTGCTCCTACGGGATCGCCTGCAAGGCGATCGTGGACCACGCCCTCGACGGCGACACGACGAAGGTGAGCGGCTACGCGGCGCGCTTCGCCGGGGTTGCCTTTCCGGGCGAGACCTACCTCACCTCCTGGTGGCGGGAGGGCGACCGCATCCTGCTGGAGACGAAGTCGAAGGAGCGGGACGCGATCATCATCTCCAACGCCGCGGTGACGGTCCGCTCCTGAGCCGAAGCGCGCGGCCTATAATGCGCCGGTGACGCGCAATCCCCTGCACGACGTCGCGATCGTCGGGGCGTACAATACGCGCCAGGCGCGAGTCCTGGAGGGCGTGCGCGAGGTCGACCTCGTCCTCGAGGCGATCGGCGGCGCCCTCGAGCGCAGCGGCGGCCTCACCCTCGACGACGTGGATGGCCTCAACGTGCGCGGCTCGGTGTCGCGTCTCCACGCGCGCGAGGCGGCGCACCTGCTGGGCGGGCGACCGCGCTGGACCGGCATGGCCCTCGGCATCGAGGGCGTGCTCGAAGCCGCCGCGGCCATCGCCACGGGGCAGTGCGACACGGTCGTGATCGCCGACGCACAGGCGGGTCAGTACACGCAGCGGGACGCCACCTCGCCCTGGACCCGCCCGGGCAACGAGTTCGTGGCCTGCTGGGGTCTGTACACGGCGGCCGAGTTCGCGCTGATCGCGAAGCGCCACATGCACCTCTACGGCACGCGGCCCGAGTCGCTGGCCGAGGTCGCGGCCACGATCCGCAATCACGGTGCCCGCAACCCGGAGGCCGTCCACTACGGAAGGCACGTCACGCCGGCCGAAGTGCTGGCGTCTCGCTGGGTCGCGGAGCCCTTCCACCTGCTCGACTGCGCGATCAACTCCGAGGGGGGCGCCGGCCTGGTGCTGACCCGCGCCGACCGGGCGCGAGAGCTCGACACCACGCCGGTCTTCGTCCTCGGTGGCGCCATCGAGCGCCAGGGCATGGCCTACGTGACCGCACCCGTCTGGGACCGCTACGGCCACTCCGGCCGATGGGCGGCCGGGCGCGCCTTCGCCCAGTGCGGGCTCGGTCCCGACGACGTGGACGTGTGCGAGCTCTACGACCCCTTCTCCTTCGAGCTGATCCGCCAGCTCGAGGCGTTCGGATTCTGCGGCGAGGGCGAAGGCGGCGATTACGTCCTGGGCGGACGCATCGCCATCGACGGTGAGCTCCCCCTCGTGACCAGCGGCGGCCTGCTCTCGTTCAGCCACCCGGGCACGGCCCAGCTGCTCCAGAAGGTGATCGCCTCGGCCCAGCAGCTGCGGGGCGAGCTACCCGAGGCACTCACGGTGCCCGACGCCCGGGTGGTGATGACCAGCAATGGTGGGGCCGGTGCCCTCTTCTGCGACGTGATGCTGCTGGGACGGGAGCAGCCGTGAGCGAGCGGCGAGGGATCCCCCTGCCCCACCCGACCCCGCTCTCGGAGCCCCACTGGTGGGGCTGCCGGGAGGGGCGTCTGCGGGTGCAGCGCTGTGGCGCGTGCGGGGGGTACGTGTTCATCCCCCAGCCCCTGTGCACCCACTGCACCTCGGACGCGCTCGAGTGGGTGGACAGCACGGGCCGGGGCACCGTCTACAGCTTCACCACGGTGCACCGCCCCCAGCGCCCGGAGTTCGAAGTGCCGTACACGGTGGCCATCGTGGAGCTCGACGAGGGCTTCCACATGCTCACGAACCTGGTGGACTGCGATCCGGAGACGATACGGATCGGCATGGAGGTGGACGTGGAGTTCCGCCGCATGTCGGACGAGATCACCCTGCCCATGTTCGCACCGCGTCGGGCCGACTGAGTCGTCGGCCACGCGCTCCCGGCGCTCACGGCTCCCGCGAAGCCACCTCGGAGCCCAGAGCCCGCAGCGCCGGGTGCTCCGCGACGGCCGCGGCGATCGCCTGGTTGCCCACGATGTCGACGTGCCCATCCCAGCCGTCGAGGTAGGGATTGCGACCGCGGGCCACGGAGCGCCGCAGGTCGTCCAGGACCGCGATCGTCTCGATCCCCTGCGCCTCGAGGCGAGGGTGACGAGTCCCAATGCCAGGTGGCAGAAGACCGCGCGAAACACTGCTCCCCTGAGCGACGACGAGACGGCACGTCGGCCTGCCGGGGGGGGCAGCGACGAAGTTGGTCGACTCTCGCTCCGACCGCCGGACACGACCGGGTCCCCCCGCGGCCACGAACCGCGGTGTCGCGCCTCAAGTAGTTGAAATCACTGTGGTCTTGACGGCGGCACCCGACAGTGGGAGGATGCCCTGTCATGACGATTCCGTGACGGAATCGGGTCGGGCCGAGGGTGATGAGCAGCTTCGAATCGCGCTTCGAGCGCCTGGAACTGAAGTATCTGATCGACGAGGCGACGGCCCTTCAGATCCAGCGGGCGCTCGAGCCCGTCTGCCGCCCGGACTCCCACAATCCGTCGCCGGGACCGATCGGAGCCCGCCGAGGCTACGAGATCACCTCGCTCTACCTCGACAGCCCGGGCCTGGCCTTCCATCACGCGAAGGAGCGCGGCGACCCGCACCGGCTCAAGCTGCGCGTACGGGGCTACGGCGAGAGCCCCGTCGCAGTGCTCGAGTGCAAGCGAAGGGTGGCGGACGTCATCGACAAGACCCGGGTCACGGTGGACCGCAGGGATGCGGAGCGGGCCGCACTCGGCGGAATCGACCTGGGTCCGGAAGCGCCGGAGACCGGCCGCTTCCTCACGAGCTTCGCGTCCCTGGTGGCGCGCTACGGTGCGGAGCCGACGCTGCTGGTGCGATACGAACGCGAGGCCTACGCCAGCGAGGTCGATCACTACGCACGCATCACCTTCGACCGCCGGATCGAGGCACGGCGCACCCGCGACTGGGATCTGGCATCCCCCTCCGACGACTGGTGCCGCTTCGACGATTACTGGCGTCGCGAGGAGGCACATCGCTCGGTGGTGCTCGAGATCAAGTGCCACGCCTGCATTCCCTGGTGGGTGACCGACCTGATCCGCAGCCACGCGCTGAAGCGTCAGTCGTTCTCGAAGTACTCGATCGGGATCCACCTCACCGAGCGCGAGAGAGGTGCCGACATCCAGCTCCGCCGTTCGTCGAGGTGGATGCAGTGAGCTTCGACACGACCCTGACCGATCTGCGCGTCTGGAGCGACGCGCTGATCGCGGGACGCAGCTGGGTCCGCCCCTTTACCTCCCTGCTGGGCGCCTTCGTCTTCGGACAGGTGCTGGCCTGGACCTACGAACGGACCTATCGGGGGCTGAGCTACTCGCGCGGATTCAGTCACACCCTGGTGCTGGTCTGCATCAGCGCCTCGATCCTCGTGCTCGCCATGCACTTCTCGCTGCTCGCCGGCCTGGGCCTCTTCGGCATCCTGTCGATGATCCGCTTCCGGACCGACCTCAAGACCCCGCGCGACCTGGTCTTCGTCATGGGCGCCGCGACGGTCGGGGTGGCCACCGGCGTCGGCGCGATGCTCGAGGCCGCCATGGGAGCGACCGTCTTCTCCAGCGTCGCGCTCTACCTCTACACCGGTCCCTTCGGCTCCCGCGCCCGCTTCGACGGCGTGCTGCGCTTCCGACTGCCCGTGGGCGTCGAGGCCGAGCCCGCGCTGTCGCGCCTGCTGCGGCGACACTGTCGGCAGCGACACCTGCTCAGCACGGCCGAGATCGAGGGCGGAACGCAGCGCGAGCACGTCTATCAGGTCAAGTTCTTCGCCCAGAGAGACCGCGACATCCTGCTCGAGTCGCTCCGCACCGAGCTCGAAGCCAACGACACGCGCCTGATGCTTCAGGACGCGACCTCGGAGTACTGAGACGTGAGCGAGCGGGACAGGTCGATCTGGCGCACCGGCGTCCACGCCGTAGAGCGCGTCTTCGACGCCTTCCGGGCGCGCCCGCTCGGCATCCTGGTCTTCCTGGGCAGCGCGGCGCTGCTGGTCTACCTCCAGATCGAGAGCCGGGGAGCGATCCGCGCCGAGGCGGTCGCCCAGGCCAGCCGGATCGATCACCCCGCGCGGGTCTCCTCCTTCGTGACGAACGTCTACGTCCGTCCCGGAGATCTGGTGGAAGCCGGCGCCCCTCTCGTGGACCTCTCGTCCCACTTCATCGATCGGGAGCTCGCACAGCTCGACGCGGAGGTCGAGAAGCTGCTCCACGAATCGTCACTCGCGCGGGCGCGGCTGCTGGTGGAGGAGCAGCGCTGGCTGGATCCGAACCTGCGCATGCGCCCGGACCGGCCGTCTCTCGAGCGCCCTACCGAGGCGCTCTTCGCCAAGGAGCTCGCCGTGCTCCAGACGCGGCGCCGTCAGCTGGCCGAGGACCTCGCCAGCCTGACCGTGAAGAGCAGCCACGCCGGCCGGGTCGCCCTGGTCGCCACCTTGGGCACGGCAGTGGCGCCGGGCGGCTCCGTGGCCTCTCTATCTCCCGAGTTCGCCCAGGAGATCGTGGCCTACGTGCCCTCGAACACCCAGCCCGAGAGCATCGCCGTCGGAGCCAGCGTCCGGATCGCACGACCCGCCCGCGTCTGCCGCGGAGACGGCGAGATCCTGCGCCGCGGCGCATCCGTCGAGGAGGCCCCGGGGCAGCTCCAGGGCCTCCTGCGCATGCCCGTCCACGGCATGCCCGTCTACATCTCCGTGCCCGACGGCTGTCATCTCGGCAGCGGCCAGACCCTCACCGTCGAGTTCGCTCGCTCGGTGATGTAGCCCCCTCTCATCGATGTCGAAGCCCTGCACACTCGTGCGATGCCTCGCTGCGGCCGGTCTCGCCGCCGCGGCCTGCGCCACGCCCGAGCCCCAGGCCTCGCGCGAGCCCGAGCATCAGCGGGTGGCGCGCGCACAGCGCGACCTCGCCGAAGACCCGGTCGTGCAGGCCCACGTCGCCGGCGTCGAGGCGGCCCGGGCCCGGGAAGAGGGCCCCATGCTCGTCGACGAGCTGGAGCTGCGCCTGCGGGAGGAGTACATCGACGAGCACCAGATGCGGGTCACGGCGAGGGTTCCGTTCAACGCGCCGCCGGAGGTCCGCGCCCAGCGCGAGGTGCTCGCGGCCGAGACGCACCTCGCGATCTCGCGCCTCGAGGAGGTCTCGCTCGAGCGCCGCTCCGAGCTCTGCTTCCCCTCCGTCGAGGCCCTCGCGGCCCGGGACCGCAACGCGCTCTACGCCGACTACCTGGAGCGCCGCCAGGAGCTGCTGGTGTGGAACGACGAGTGGCGACGCGCCGGCACGATCGACGAGCTGCGCGGTGCCCGCTTCGAGCTCGAGAGCCGCATCCGGCTCGCGTCCTGGGAGCCCCAGCCGGTGCCGCAGCCCGAACGCGTCTTCGCCACCCTGCCCGCAATCGAGCCTCCCGAGGGGGAGCTGATCCGCGATCCGGCGATCGTGCGGGACACGGTTCGCCGCCATCACCCCTCGGTCGGAGTGCGCAGGGCCACGGCGGAGCGCTTCCGCGCCCTCGCCGATCGCGCCCGCGCCCGCAACCAGCCGCGACTCAAGTTCGTGGACGTCAGCTACGAGCATCGCACCGATGATTCGGACAACGGCGTGGGGGGGCAGCTGGCATTCGAGATCCCGCTCGGCGGCGAGCGGGCGAACGCCGGCCGTTACGAGGCGCTGATCCGCCAGGAGGACGGGGAGGCCCGGGGCGCCGTCGCGGAGCAGGTGACCCGCAGCCTGCGCGCCCTCGACGAGCTGCACGCCTTCGAGGCCCGGAGCCCACGCTGGCGGGACCTGCTGCGCCTCGCCGACGAGGCCGAGGAGATCGCGGATCGCTGGTGGCAGGGACGGGTCGCCCGGCCCTCGGACGTCGCGGCGCTGCTCGACGACGCCTTCCGGGCCCGGAGCACCGTCCTCGACGCGCGCGAGCGGGCCGGCAACGCCGACTGCGCCCTGCTCGCGCTGACAGGCGTTGGCCTCGACGCCTGGCCGCGCCAGCCGCCGGGCCCGTAGCCGACACCGGACCGTCCGCGCGCTCTTCGGCCGATCAGGGATTGAAGAAGCAGAAGTGACTCGGCTGCCCGCCGAAGCCCGTGGGAGGGCTCGCGATCTCCGCATTCACCGAGGCCCGGTGCACGTCCACCCAGGTGCGGATTGGCGCCAACGCGGTGGTGAGATTCCCGGCAACGGGCGTGATCTGGGCCTCGATGCGATCGATCTCCGCGTGGATCGCGGCCTCGTCCCAGACTGTGTTCATCAACGTCTGGAGCTTCGACAGGTAGAGGGCCTTCGATGTCGCGATCTCGTAGAGCCGCCGCGGCAGCGCCGAGCGCGGAACGATGGCTTCGGCGTGGACCGGGTCGCCGCTGCGGCCCGTGAGCGGATTCCCGCGGCCGAAGGTGTCGTCGGTGCCCCAGGGGATGAACCGGATCAGGCCGTCGGCGGGATCCACGTAGAACCAGAAGTTGTTCTGGTCGTCCGCGTAGCCGTCCCAGTGCCCGACCATGCCCTCGGCCGCCCAGAAGGTCAGGAAGTCGTCCACGTCGACCAGCGCCTCGATCGCGGCGAGCCGTGCGGCGTCGGAGAGTCCTTCATCCATCAGGACGCTCGTCAGCGCGTCGATCTCCGTGGTGTTCGCCGCCGCCGAGGGGGTCTTCGGTTCGATCGTGTTGCGGAAGGATCCCGCCCAGAAGTCGGAGAGCGTGCCCTCGTAGAGCCTCCCCTGGTCCTGGTCGCTGCCGAAGTTCCGCCGCAGGAAGGGGTCCTTGATGCTCTCGACGTTCGAGTAGATCCGGTCCACGGCCGTGGTCTCGTTCCCACCGTCCACGACCGTCACCGTCAGGTGCGCGAAGTTGCAGCGCGGGGCGGGGACGCCGGCCTCGCGCATGAGCTTGTAGGCCAGGCACTGCTTGACGTGCGCCGGGTCCTGGAGATTGTTGTTCAGGGTGAGCCGATCCATGTCGTTCAGCTGTTGCCCGCCCACGTAGTGGTCGAACTTCACCTTCAGCGAGGGCATCGTGTCCGAGAGCGAGCCGAAGAAGCCCTTCTTGCGCACCCCGACGTTGCTGAAGGTCTTGCCGTCGACCGTGACCTCGGCGGAGAAGAAGGTGTACTCGAACAGGTCGCTCCAGGGCTGGTTGCCGCAGGTGGGGGAGGTGATCTCCCCCAGCACGTCCAGCTCCTCGAAGCGCAGGACGTCCCAGTCGGCCTTGGCGATGCGGACGTTCACCTCGAGCAGCCGGTCCGGGTCGAAGAGGAACGCCGACTGGTCGGTGTAGAGCGCCGCGGCCTGACAGGTTGGCGCGAGCCCCGGCTCGAGGCCCGGGTTTGCGAGGGTGCGCGCCAGCACCACCAGATCGGCCAGGTTGCACTGCCCGTCGGAATGGACGCTGCAGCGTTCGGGCACGGTCAGGTCGGCGCGCAGCCCGACGTGGAGCTCGCGGAGCTCGAGGAGGTCGGCGGCCGTGGTTTCGTCGTCACCGGTGGGATCCCCGCACTGGCAGAGGTCGCCCTGCCCGTCCGCCCCGGACGGCCCGCCGACGTCGCTCTGGAGCGGATTCTGGATGCCCGGGCAGTTGTCGTCGCACCCGGAGGTGCTTCCGCCGACGCAAGGGCTGTCGCCCGCGATGCCGGAGAAGTCACCGTCGTCGGGAATCTGGTCCCCGTCCCGATCCGGGTACGGCTCCAGGCCCCGGAGATCGGCGAAGCTCTGGGAAGCCGTCCCGCCGCTCCACTGGTTCTCCTCGCCGAAGGTGGAGATGACGCCGTCCTCCCAGTCGTTCAGCGTGGGGAAGCAGGGATCGATCAATGCGCTCGGCGCCATCTCGAGCCGGAAGATCTCACCGGAGTTCACGTCGTCCTGGGGCGGCGAGCAGGTCGGAGTCACGGGAACGTGCTCACCCACGGGGCCGAAGACGACGGCGTCGCTGTCGTCTCGAATGGTGAGGTTCCAGTCGTTCTGGTTGACCGGGAAGTTGCTCGCCGTGATGTAGGTGCCGGACCCGCCGTTGTCGGCCTGGACGTTGATCCACCAGTCGCCGCCGCCCGGGTCGAAGCTCAGGTCGGTCGGCTCGTCTTCCGCCACGGTGATGATCGTGCCCGCGCGCAGATCGCTCCAGACGGCGTGGTTCGAGAAGACGAGCTGGTCGTTGCAGACGACGCCCTCGCAGATGTCGAGCTTCCAGCCCCGGATGTCGAGGTGATCGGCGATCACCACGAGCTCGATCCAGTCGCCGCCGTTGCCGGCGACGCGGCCGAAGTAGGTGTCGGAGGGGGGATTCGTGCTGTTTCCGTCTCCGTCCACTCCGGCGGTCCCGCCGTTGAGGAAGCCGCTTGCACTGACGGCGTTGAACTCGTTCAGGATCAGCGGCGCCGCGCCCGCCGAGGATGCGAGGGCGGCGACCAGGAGCCAGAGCGAGAGAGCGCGGGCCGTCATCGCGCGCGCCCGCGGCGCGCCAGCCCCGCCAGCAGCGCCCCCCCGCAGACCAGCATCGCGAGCTGGCCCGGCTCGGGGACCGCGACCAGGGTCTGGGCGACGAGGACCTCACTGGAGAGGTCGGCACCGATCGTCTCGCCACTCGAGAGCGCGACTTCGCCCCCGCTGACGGCATTCACGTGGAGCGTCCCGATGCGCTGGGGCCCGGTGCTCGGCGCCACGGCATCGATGCCGTTGATCCGCAGCGAGCCGGAGGAGAAGTTCACCAGCAGGTCGGCACCGGGGTCCGCCGCGAAGGAGGAGAAGGTGAGCCCGGACTGCCCGGAGAGCTCGAGATCGAAGCCGCAGACCTCGTCGCCCGTGCCGTCGTTGCAGGCGCGACCGGGGGCCGAGGGGCTGGATCCGCCGTCTACGTAGAGGTGGACGGGCTGGACGCCGCCCTCGGGAATCGCGCCGGCCCCGGGCACCCCGTCGTCGCCCGGGCTGTGGAAGACCTGATCGCCGAGCACCGGAGACGCCAGGAGCGCAAGCACGAGCGCGCTCCCGAGGATGATCCCGGGAAGGGCCCACCGGCCCCCATCTCGACGGGCCCGGACGCAGGCACGCAGCATCCCATCGAACGGAGGATTCGGCATCGTCCCTACCTGTCTATCAAGTCGGCCCGCTCGTGACAAGCGAGTGAAGGCGGAGCGCCGGGAGCCGGGTCGACGACGAGAGCGGGATTCCCGGATCGCCCTCGCCGCGGATGGGGATGCACCTGCGCATCGCCGAGCCCCCACGGGGCCTCATGTCGGCCGGGCGACGGGACGGGCCGCGCGTATGATACGGCCCGCGCGGCGACGAGCATCGATCCGGACGCCGCGGACCACCGACAGGGGGGCCGACCATGAGCGACGTGAACGGAGGACAGCTCACCGCGCGACAGCTCGCTGCGGCGGGCATCGACACGATCTTCGGCGTCGTCGCCGGACCGATGATCGAGGTGCTGTCCGGAGCGGTCGAAGCCGGGATCCGGGTGGTGAACTGCCGCCACGAGGAGTCCGCCGGCTTCATGGCCTCGGCCTGGGGCTACGTGCGCCAGCAGCCCGGCGTCCTCGTCGTGGGCTCGGGGCCGGCGCTCACCAATGCGGTGACCCCCATGCACGTGGCCACCGAGAGCGCGATGCCGCTGGTGGTGCTCGGCGGTTCCACCTACGGCCCGACCCGCGGCCTCGGCGGCTTCCAGGAAGCGGACCAGATCGCCTTCGCGAATCCGGGCTGCAAGTGGACCCGCACGGTGGACAGCCCGGAGCGAATCCCCGAGCTCGTCCACCTCGCGCTGGGCCACGCCGCGAGCGGGCGCCCCGGGGCCGTCTACCTCGACTACCCCGGACACCAGGTCTCGCGGCGGGTGCCGGAGGAGCGCGTGCGGCTGCGCAGCCGCTCTCCGGAGATCGCGCCGCCCAGCGCCGACCCGAATGCCATCGACCGGCTGGCGGAGCTGATCGCAGGTGCGGCGCGCCCCCTCGTCCTGGTCGGGAAGGGAGCCGCCTGGGCGGGCGCCGGCGAGGACCTGCGCCGACTCGTGGACCTCGGTCTCCCCTACGTCTGCTCCCCGATGAGCCGGGGCACCATCCCCGACGACCATCCCCACTTCATGAACGCGGCCCGCGGCACGGCCCTGCGCGACGCCGACGTCATCCTGATGATCGGCGGGCGCTTCAACTGGATCTTCGGCTTCGGGGGAGCCGGACGCTTCGCAGCCGACGTCCGCATCGCACAGATCGACCTCTCGGCGGAGGAGATGTGGAGCGGTGCCGATCTCGAGCTCGGCATCGTGGCCGACGCGGCATCGGCCACCCGTCAGCTCTGCCAGGCCCTGGAGGACCGAGCGCTCTCGGTGGAGCCGGCCTGGTGGGAGGGCCTCCGGGCGAAGCGCAGCGCCAACGAGGCGGCCCTCGCCAAGGCGATGGACGCCGACGGGGTCCCGATCGATCCCCACCGCCTGGTCCGCGAGCTGCGCGACGCCCTGCCCCGCGACGCGAGCCTGGCCATCGACGGTGAGACCATCATGGGAATCGGCCGACAGATCCTCCCCTGCTACGTGGAGCGGGGCATGCTGAACGCCGGGACCACGGGCTGCATGGGGACCGGCGTGCCCTACGCCATCGGCGCGAAGCTCGCGCGCCCGGACGCCCCCGCCGTGGCGCTCCTCGGCGACTACGCCTTCGGCGCCGCCGCCATGGAGGTCGAGACCGCCGCGCGGGTCGGCGCCAACGTGGTCTTCGTCGTCGCGAACAACGAGGGCATCGCGGGCCACTCGATCCAGGACGGCATGTTTCCCGAGGGCTCTCCACGGATCGCGAGTCTCCTGCCCGCGCACTACGAGAAGCTCGCGGAGCTCGTCGACGGCCACGCCGAGCGGGTCGAGCGCCCCGACGGGATCCGCCCCGCGCTGGACCGGGCCCTCGCCGCCGGGCGGCCGGCCGTGGTCCACGTGCGCGTCGATCCCAAGGCGACGCGACTGTCGGGAGGGGTCTACCTGCGCTGAGCGGGCCGGCGGCGCGTCGCCGGCGGTGCTGGAACCGGATCGCCGCCATCCCTAGAGTGGCGGGTTGGAGGAGGAGATCGCGATGGCCATGCCCCTCGAAGGACTCCGGGTGATCGACTGGACGATCTGGCAGCAGGGCCCCGTCTGCTCGGCCATGCTCGGCGACATGGGCGCCGAGGTCATCAAGATCGAGAGCCGCGACGGTGGCGATCCAGGACGCGGGCTCGCCGCGATCGGAGGCGGCGACCTCGCCGACCGGCCGAACTTCTACTTCGAGGCGAACAACCGCAACAAGCAGAGCCTCGCCCTCGACCTCAAGCAGCCTGAGGCGAGGGAGATCATCTACCGCCTCGCCGCCGTCTCCGACGTCTTCGTGCAGAACTTCCGGAAGGGCGTCGCAGAGCGACTGGGCCTCGGCTACGAGGCGCTGCGCAGCCACAACGAGAAGATCATCTACGCCAACGCCACCGGCTACGGCCCCGAAGGGCCGGACAGCGGCGACCCCTCCTTCGATCAGCTCGGCCTGGCGCGCTCAGGCATCATGCTGGCCGCCGGCGAGCCCGACATGATGCCGCTCCCCATCGCCGGCGGAATCGCCGACCAGATGGGCGCCATCATGCTCGCCTACGGCGTGATGACCGCGCTCGTCGCCCGGGAGCGCCACGGCGTGGGCCAGGAGGTGGACGCCTCCCACCTGGGAAGCATGTCCTTCCTCCAGGGGCTCTCGCTCTCGTGCAAGCTGATGGCCGGCTTCGCCTTCCCGCGCACGTTCCGGGCCCGCGCCATGAATCCGCTCTGGAACCACTACCGCTGCGGCGACGACACCTGGCTGGCCCTGGGCATGCTCCAGTCGGACCGCTACTGGGCGGATTTCTGTCGTGCCCTGGGGCGCCCGGAGCTCGCCGACGACGAGCGCTTCGCCGACCTGGGTAGCCGCGCTGCCAACGCCGAGGCGTGCGTGGCGGAGCTCGACGCCACCTTCGCCTCGCGCCCCCGGGCCGAGTGGATGGAGATCCTTCGCAAGGGCGGCGACTTCATCTTCACCCTGGTCAACAGCATCGACGACCTCCCGAACGATCCACAGATGCAGGCGAACGGCTACGTCGTGGACTTCGACCACCCGAGCTTCGGCCCCACGCCGAACGTCGGCATCCCGGTGCGACTGCGCGAGACGCCGGGGAGCATCCGCGAGCCCGCGCCGGAGCTCGGGCAGCACACCGAGCTCCTGCTCACCGATCTGCTCGGCTACGAGTGGGACGACGTGACCCGACTCCGCGAGCGCGGCGTCATCTGAGGAGGCCCGATGAGCGCGACGCCCCTTTCCCCCGGTCTTCCCGACGGCGTCGATCCCCACGACGAGTGGCGCGGCCTCAACATCCTCGACCCGGCGGTGCAGGTCGCGTTTCGCGAGAACCCGCACCCCTTCCTCGCCCACCTGCGGGCCACCGACCCGGTGAACGAGACCCCGCTCGGCATGTGGCGGGTGACCCGCTACGAAGACTGCCAGTACCTGCTGCGCCACGACACGCCCACGGGCGTGCGCCGCACCGACGGCCTGCGCTTCGGCGAGGAGCAGATGCCGGAGGCGATGCAGACCGGCGGGACCTTCATGCTCCAGC